>ENA-ORML01001203-ORML01001203.1-human-gut-metagenome-genome-assembly--contig:-NODE-1203-length-23892-cov-12.624407_pt1 | contig 23892 bp, 20 predicted proteins | sample MGYA00242103_ERZ508995 | MGnify/ENA primary metagenome ERZ508995 (study PRJEB26280, sample SAMEA2338702) | human gut metagenome | biome: human gut; feature: human-associated habitat; material: faeces... | reverse complement strand
CTCCGGCTGGCCCATTCTCGGCGACCCGCAGTACGCGACCGACGCCTCCCGCGCCTATTCCGCGCAGTGCGGCATTGCGCCGCAGCAGCTCTGCGCCGCAGAGCTGGCGTTCACGCATCCGCTCACCGGCGAGTCCGTCCGTATTTTTTCGCATCAAGACGTGCTCTGCCCGGAGGCGGAGGACAGCCGTCTTTGAAGCATTTTCCGCCGGAGGCGGGGCGTTGTCGCCCCGCCTCTTTTCCTTTTTGCTTCCATTTTTTCCGCAGTACTTTCCTTGTTTTCGTGCTTTTCCATAAAAATTACGCAAAAGCAGAGCTTTTTTGCATTTTTCTATGCAAAGTGCTATAGTACGACACGGAATTTGAGAGAATTTGCTGGATATGCGTTTTTCCGGAGCATTTGGGAGATCGCGCCGGTAAAACCGCTCTGAAAAATCCCCTTCCGATGTCTGCGAGGCGCGGACTTTTTTTACGCCATTTCCTAAAGGTCTTTAGGGTGTATTCTTCCAACTCCCAACGCACCCGGACAGCGGACCTTTTCACGCTGCGCTGCGCCATTTTTCCTTGAAATACGTCAGTATTCCTGCGAAAAAATGTCTTGCTCAACGCAAAAATTCCTCGCTGCCGGTCACATTGGGAGTTGGAAGAATACACCCTAGGAATTTCATATCCTGCAATAGAGGCAGAACAGCACGAAGAACCGGAATCTGGAAAAAATCAAAGAACAGATCACGTTGGGGACCCGGCGGCTCGTTGCGGCGGGCGGCATGTCCAATTTCAGCTTTCCGAAGCTCTCCGCCGAGACCGGCATCGCCGCACCGAAGGTTTATGAGCACTATAAAAATAAAGAGGACCTGCTTACGAGCTGCTACCTCGCCATCGACGCGGAGATCGGCGCGCTTCTGTCCGGCTTCCTGCAAAACGATCCGCCCCACCGACACGAGCTGGAAAAAATCGACGTCTACTGCCGCGCGCTCTGGGCCGCCTATTGGTGCTACTTGACCGCCGACGCGGATCGGACGCTCTTCTACTGGTCGTTTTACCATTCCGAATACTACACGCAGGCCGTCGCCGCGCGCAGCATTCCGAACTACCGGACGCTCGAAGCGTTCATGGACGCGCTCGACAAGCGCTTTCACATCTCCGAGCGCCATGACAGCGGCGTTCTGGTCGCAAACATGATCGACGGGAGCATCAACGCAGCCGTCCGTGTGCTGCGCGGAGAGTTCTCCGGCGATGACCGGACGCTCAATACGGTCTACCAGACGGTCATACAGCCTCTGTTTTCCGTTCTTGGACTCCGAATATAAAGGGTTGGTGCAAAGCCATGACAGACAAGGAATTGAAGCATCTGAGCCGTATGGAGCTCATCGACATCATCTACGAGCTTCAGAAGCAGAATGAGCAGAACGCCGCGCAGATTGAAAAGCTCCAGGCCGCGCTGGACGAAAAGGAGCTGCACATCGAAAACGCCGGCTCCATCGCGGAGGCCGCCGTCCAGATCAGCGGCGTTCTGGAGGCCGCGCAGGCCGCGGCGGATCAGTATCTGCTTTCCATCCGCGCCGCGACCGCCGATATGGACGCCATGGCGCAGGCCGCTGAGCAGCAGCGCGACGCGCTTCTGGCCGACGCAAAAAAACAGTCCGACGAGATGCTCCAAAGCGCGCAGAGCCAGTCCGAGCGGCTGGTGCAGGACGCGCAGAGCCGCGCGCAGGCGCTCGAGAACGAGGCCGAAAAGCAGGTCTCCGAAAAGTGGGATCGCTTCGAGCAGCGCGCCATGGAGCTTATTCAGGCCCACGAGGAATTACGTTCGCTTGTCAGAAGGGACATTTGACCGATGAAGCACGAAAAAAACACGCCCGTCGATCTGCCGACCACCGAGCAGCTCGAAAAGGAACGCAAACGCCTGCGCTACAAGCGCCGCTACAGCCGGACGCTGCGGAGCACCGTTGCGATCCTGATCGTGGTCGCAGCCGCCGCCGTTCTGGTCGCCACGCTCTGGATGCCGGTGCTGCGGATCTACGGCAGCTCCATGGTCCCCACGCTCGCCGACGGGCAGATCGTCGTCTCCGTCAAGACTGCCAGCTTTGAGCCGGGCGACATCGCCGCGTTCTACCACGGCAACAAGCTTCTCATCAAGCGGTATATCGCAGGCCCCTCGGACTGGGTCAACATCGATCAAAATGGAAACGTTTCCGTCAACGGAACGCCGCTCGACGAACCGTATCTGGTGGAAAAAGCCTACGGCGAAACGAACATTGAGCTGCCGTATCAGGTCCCGGACGAGCGCTATTTCGTGATGGGCGACAACCGGGACGTGTCCATTGATTCCCGCAGCACGACCGTCGGCTGCATCGCCAAGGACCAGATCGTCGGAAAGGTCGTTTTCCGGATCTGGCCGCTCAGTGATTTCGGCCCGGTGCGGTGATCTCAGGAGGTATCTTCATCATGCAAAACAGCTTGCCGAAAAAGATACAAAGCTATAGGGAGGAGCACTCCCGCGTCCGGCGCTGGAGCAAGCTCGTGACCATTCTGGCCTGCGTCGTCGTGTTCTGCACGACGTATGCGCTGATCCTGCCCGCCGTCACCATGACGAGCGAGACCTACTGCGGCAAAGAAGCGCATACGCACACCGAGGAATGCTATGAGCGCGAGCTGATCTGCACGCTCGGCTCTGACGAAGATATTCACGAGCACACGGACGCCTGCTACGAGCCCCGGCTCGTGCTGGCCTGCGGTCATGAGGAAGGCCCGGAGCATACACACACCACCGACTGCTACCGCATGGAATCCGTTCTGGTCTGCACCGAGGGCGAGGGCGCTTCCGGTGCCGGAACGCATCAGCACCGCGACACCTGCTATAAGGAAACGCTGATCTGCGGCATGGAAGAGCACCAGCATACGCTGCTCTGCTATTCCAACCCAGAAGCCGATCTGGAAACGGCGGACATCTGGGAGCGCACCCTTCCCGCCGCGCTTTCCGGCAATTGGGCGGATGATCTGATCGCCGTTGCGGAGAGCCAGCTTGGTTATCACGAAAGCACAAACAATTACATTCTTGACGAGGGCGGCTACATACACGGCTATACCCGCTACGGCGCATGGTACGGCTCGCCCTACGGCGACTGGTGCGCCATGTTCGCCTCCTTCTGCCTGCACTACGCCGGGATCCCGGAAAGCACCTTCCCGTATGAGGCGGGCTGCACCCGCTGGGTCGAGCTTCTGACGCAGGCCGGGCTTTACACGACCGGCGCGCCGGAGCGCGGCGCTCTGGCCTTCTTCGACAAGAATGCGGACGGTCTGGCCGACCACGTCGGCATCGTGACCGCTGTTTCGGATGATGGCTTCCAGACCATCGAGGGCAATCTCGGCAAGGCCGTCGTCTCGCAGACGCACAGCTATGCGGACGGCGAAGTCCTCGGCTACGGCCTGCTTCTGAACGCTTCGGAGGAGCCGGAAACGCCGGAGGATACCGAAAAGCAGCCGCTCTGCTGCCTCGAGGAGCACGTCCATGACAAGAGCTGCTACGACGAAAGCGGCGCTCTGACCTGCACGCTTTCCGAGCACACCCACGCCGAAAGCTGCTACGAAGCGGCGAAGCAGCCGCTCTGCGGCCTCGAAGAGCATATCCACGACGAGAACTGCTACGACGAGAGCGGCGCTCTGACCTGCACGCTTCCCGAGCACACCCACACCGAAAGCTGCTATGAAGCGGCGAAGCAGCCGCTCTGCGGCCTTGAGGAGCACACGCACGACGAGAACTGCTACGACAAGAGCGGCGCTCTGACCTGCACGCTTCCCGAGCACACGCACACCGAAAGCTGCTACGAAGCGGCGAAGAAGCCGCTCTGCGGCCTCGAAGAGCACACGCACGACGAAAGCTGCTACGACGAGAGCGGCGCTTTGATCTGCGCGCTTCCCGAACACACGCACACGGACGCCTGCTATCAGGCCGTCGGTCTGGATACATACGAATTCTTCTACGCGGACAGCCAGCTTTCGCTTCGCCTGTACGTTGAAAGCCCGATCTCTCTGGAAAGCGCGGAGCTTCAGGTCACGCCCGTCTCCCAGAGCGAAGCGCAGCTGACGGAAATGCTGCGCACGGCGAACGCCGCAGACGACGAGGCGCCGGACGCCTCCGGCGAATGGATCCTGCGCCATCTTGCGCTGACACAGGACGGCGCGACGCTGGATACCTCCGCCTTTACCATGACGGCGGACATCACGCTCACGCGGAGCGCGCTTGCGCCGGTCGAGGCGGAGCTTTCCGTGTTTGCGGACGCGGCCCCGGAGGCGGAGCCTGCCATTTCCGTCTCCGTCATGCAGGAGGACGAGACGCAGAGCCTGCGCGAGCTGGACAGCGCATCCATCGCGCCGGGCGAGGCCTCGCCGGTGCTGCACGCCGCTGTGCAGAGCGGCCTTCTGGCCGTAAACGCCGCAACGGCAAACCCGACCTATACCGTCCAGTATTACGCGAATCTCCCGCGCTTCGTCAAGGATGGCGAGCAGGAGGCAAGTGGTCTGACGCCGCTTAAGGTCTTTGATACCAGCGGCGGAAAATTGCCGACAAACAGCGCAAACAATTCCACGCTGAATATCTATCTGAAAAGCATCGGTCAAACCACCAATAAAAATGCAGGCGACCCGACCACACTTTACACCGTCGCAACCAAGGACGAGTTAACGCGCATGTATACGGACAATAAATTCGAATACATCAAGGCTCCGAATCCGTCCTACATCGACAAGCTGACCGAAAACTCCAGCTATACGCTCAAGGCGGTCTGGGTGCTGAAAGACGGCAAAAATCCGGAAAGCACCAACTCTGATGATTGGGAACAATACAACACGGACGTTCACTTCACGAACCGTTCGGATGTGGCAGCTGCCAACAAGCAGGTCGTTTATATTCACGACAGCACCGTCATCCGTCTGATCTATGACTGTGCAAACACTTCACAGCCCCTGCCTGCCACATTCTACGATTATGACATTACAAGCGGTACACGCTTTCCTCGGCCACTGTCGGTGGAAATACCATTAACGGCTTGCAGGAGTTCTTCAACCCATCTCCTTATAAAGGGAAAGCGCATAAGACTATCTATACAAACGATTTCTGGCCGTTGGATACCATTTACAACGCAGATCCTCATACTGGCGGATACGGTTCTACCGTTCAATACACAGGTTTTGAGAATAAGGACGGCAACAACGATACGAACCGAACTGCTTTAATTGGCAGTTTCCCAGACAGCGATGACGGCGTTGCGCACAACTCCTTCTTCGGTATGCAGTACGCTGTGAAATTCACGCTGACGGAGGATTATGTCGGCCCGCTGGAGTATTACTTCTTCGGTGACGATGACATGTGGGTGTTCTTGGACAACACGCTCGTCTGCGACATCGGCGGCGTTCACTCCTCCATCGGCGAGTATGTCAACCTGTGGGACTATCTGAAGAAGGGGGATGCCGGCGAGCACACGCTCTCCTTCTTCTACACCGAGCGCGGCGCTTCCGGCTCCACCTGCTACATGAGCTTCACGCTTCCGTCCGTCTCCGGCATCAACATCGAGCAGAAAACCGCCGACCTGAAGATAGCAAAGGCGGTCGTCGGCGAATCTGACCCGACGAAGGAGTTCCGCTTTGAGATCCACTTCACCGACAAAGACGGAAACGAGATCCTCGACGACTACTCCTACACCAAGACCGACCGCAGCGGCAGCACCACCGACGATCTGATCCTCCATGAGGGCAACGAATTCACGCTGAAGGACGGCGAGTCCATCCACATCAAATATCTCCCCATCGGCCTGCGCTACACCGTCAAGGAATTGGACTCCACGGGCTATACCGTCACGAATACGGTCAACGGCGTGGTTTCCTCCGGCGGTACGGCCTCCGGCACCGTCATTAAGGACGTTCAAAGCGCGGTCGTGTTCACCAACACGATCGGCCGTGTCGGCCTGACGCTCCAGAAGCTCGATCAGGACGGCAAGCCGCTGACCGGCGCGGTGTTCCAGCCGAAAAACGCCAATGACGATGTGATGAATTTCGTCCGAAAGGACGACAAAACATACGTCGTGCCGACTGGCAATGCGGATTATATTGACCTGAGCACGGCAGCGAATCCCAGAAGCAGCAGCTTGTATTACATTGCCTCGGCAGCGGATCCGGAGTATGTGATCGGTCAGGCATCGGCCGGCTCGCATCAGGATGCAAAGCTCCAGAAAAAAAACGGTCAGGATACGCAGAAGTATTATGTCTACCAGCAGGCAGACGGCTCCTACAGCTTCCAGAGCAGCTCCAACGGCGAATGGCTTGACTTGGATGAAAATCAGACTGCCAACTCTACGCTTGTCCATTTCTGGGACAATCCCAGCATACCGACGACAAACTCGACGCAGGAATGGTATCTGATCGTGAATAGCGACGGCTCCTTCAAATTCAAGCCGCGAGCAGCTGTCCTGAACAAATCCAAGGCTGTTCTGGATCTCAATGGCGCCAATTTTGCTGAGGGTGGACGGATTCAGGTCTACGAGGACAATAGCTCTGCCGCTCAGAAATGGATTCTCGTCCCGGTCGATCCGGCAAGTGCGCCGATACGACCGATCAGCTCGAGCTTACAGACGGCAGCGTCCGCCTCGATGGCCTGATGCCCGGCGATTATACGCTGACGGAGGTCACGACCCCCGAGGGCTTCAAGGCGCTTGACAAGCCGGTCAAATTCCATGTGGATGCGAGCGGCAAAATCAGGCTGGCCTCTGACAGCAGCTCCCTTGCCGCTGTGAATGAAGGCGGCGTCATCCTCAATGTCACAAATCTTCCGTCGGATCGGAAGCTGACGCTGAGAAAGCTCGTTACGAACAGCAAGACGACGCAGAAATTCGACTTTACCATCTCCTATGAGCTGGACGGCAAGACGGTCGAACAGAAGCTCTCTCTTGCGAATGGCGGCGAAGGAACGCTCGACATTCCCTACGGCGTCGAGGTGACGATCACCGAGCCGAAGCATGACGGCTACACGCTGACCTTCACACAGGAGAATACCACCCTGGCCAGCGGCGGCAGCTCCTGCACCATCGAAAAAATGACGCAGGATGTGACCATCGTCGCCACAAACGAGGCGGGCTATGCCCTGCCCGAGACCGGCGGAGCCGGTACGATCTGGTTTACGATAGGCGGACTTCTTCTCACAGCAGGCGGTCTGTTGTATAGATGCACTCTGAGGCGCAGGCGTGAAAGGAGGTATTTTTAGCCTCCACCCAACCGGCGAAGCTGCTGAACGCCGATGTCTGCATCCGAAAAGGATATATATAAGAGAGATAAAAAGGAGTACACAAAACATGAAACGGGTAAGATCCATTCTTGCGCTCGCGCTGGCACTGGTTCTCGTGCTGGCTATGAGCACCGCAGCGTTTGCTGCACCGGAGACCTACAGCATCACTGTCAACAACACAAATTCCGCAATTTCCATCAACGGCAACACCTACAATGCCTACAAAATTCTTGACGCGACCTATGACAAGGAGGGGCATGTCTCCTACACGGTGAGTACGGAATTCGCCAATTTCACCTATACCGTTGGCGGAAACAACTATCAGGGTGAAGCTCTGATCGCATATCTGGGTACGCTTACAAACGACAGCGATGCACTGGACGCTTTTGCAAAGGCCGCGCTCACATATGCGACTACGAACAGCATTCAGCCTGCCGGTACGGCCACTGCCGAAGGCGAGACCGCCACGATCTCCGTCCCGGCTCCCGGCTACTATCTGGTTTCCGGTACGGCTACCGCGCCTACTGACCAGACCGTCACCGCCGCCTGCTCCCTGACCACGGCCAATCCCAACGCTGAGGTCAACGTCAAGGCCGACGCCCCGTCTGTGGATAAGAAGATCGTGGATAATGGTCGCGATGTCGATGCCAACGACGCCTCCATCGGCGATTCTGTAAACTACAAGATCACCTCCAGGGTTCCCAACATGAAGGGCTACACCAAGTATTTCTTTGTGATGGAGGATACGCTGTCCAAGGGCCTGACCTACAATGAAGATATGGTCATCACCATTGGTGCCAAAACGCTCGTTAAGGACACGGATTACCCGCTGACGGTTACCAAGAATGCTGACGGCACCACCAGCCTTGAGATCGTGTTCAAGAACTTCATCCAGTACAAGGGTCAGACCGACGCAGCCATCACGCTCACCTACTCCGCAACGCTCAATCAGGATGCGGTGCTTGATCCCACAACTGGCAACCCCAACACCGTTAAGCTGATCTACTCCAACAACCCCAATCAGGAGGGCGAAGGCACTCCCGAAAATCCCGACAAGCCCGTGCCTGGCACCCCTGTCAGCGAGACTCCGACCGTCGAGACCAAGACCTATGTCACCGGCCTCAAGCTCACCAAAATCGATGGCTCTACCAAGAAACCACTGACCGGTGCCAAGTTCGAGATCAAGGGTACTGGAATGAAGGTCGTTCTGATCAACAAGACGATCTACAAGGCCTCTGAAACCGGCACCTACTACATGCTCAAGGACGGCACATATACGGAAACCGCTCCTGTCACGGACAAAAATGCGGACGGCTACAACGCCGATCTGTATGACGATGTCAACAAGAAGTATGAAAAGGTGACCGTTGTTGACAAGACCACCGTTCCCACGCAGATCAACGCCACCGGCTATGTCGATGAAAATGGCGTTCTGACCTTTGAGGGCCTCGGCGAAGGCACCTACACCATCACCGAGCTGGTCGCTCCGAACGGCTACAACCTGCTGAAGGATCCGATCACCATCACGATCACCGCAAACGCAACGCTCGAAGGCTGCACCTGGACGGTCAAGAACGGTGAAACGGGCCTGACCGCAGGAGCAGATCACCTCTTCGCATTCAATGTTGAAAACAACTCCGGCACCGAGCTTCCCTCCACCGGCGGCACCGGCACCACGATCTTCTACATTCTCGGCAGTCTGCTGGTCGTCGTCGCGGGCGTTGTGCTCGTCACCAGAAAGCGCATGAACGCTTCTGAGAACTAAGGAACCTCTGAATAAATCCCCGACCGCGGACGACGGATCTTTTCCGCCAATCCTGCGGTTTGAAAAACGAGAAATACATACAGTATTCCCACGTTTTTCAAACCTTGTCTTGACGAAAAATCTCTCGCCGTCCACAGCCGCTGATTTAATCAGAACTTCCCTAATCCTGTAACCATCCGCTGAATCAAAGTCCGAGGGGCGGAGCGCATCCGCACTCCGCCCCTCCTACAGCCGCAAGGAGAATCCTGCAAGATGAAACACAAATTATCTACGCTTTTTCTGGTCCTGATCTTGCTTGCAGGCGTGTCCTTGCTTCTGTACCCGACTGTAAGCGACTACTGGAACTCCTTCCACGCCTCGCAGGCCGTCGCCAGCTATTCCTCCGACGTGCAGAGCCTCGATCAGACGCGGTATGACGAACTGTGGTCGGCGGCCAGAGACTACAACCAGTCTCTGCTGGAACGCGAAAACGGCTATTTCCTGACCGACGAGCAGCGTGCGCAGTATGACAGCCTGCTGGACATCACCGGCACCGGCATCATGGGCTACATCGAGATCCCGACCATCAAGCTCTCGCTTCCGATCTACCACGGGACGGAGGATTCCGTTCTCCAGATCGCCGTCGGCCATCTCGACTGGACCTCGCTCCCGACCGGCGGAGAAAGCACCCACTGCGTGCTCTCCGGCCATCGCGGCCTGCCCAGCGCGAAGCTCTTCACCAACCTCGACCAGCTCGTCGAGGGCGATACGTTTGTGATCCGCGTGCTCGACGAGGTGCTGACCTATGAGGTAGACCGCATTCTGATCGTTGAGCCGGACGACGTTTCCGCGCTCCAGATCGAGCCGGGAAAGGATCTCTGTACACTCGTGACCTGCACGCCCTACGGCATCAATTCCCACCGGCTGCTCGTTCGCGGCCACCGCTTGGAAAACCAGTCCGAGGCTATCCGCGTGACCTCCGATGCCATCCAGATCGAGCCGCTGCTCGTTGCTCCGGCCGTGGCGCTGCCCATTCTTCTGATTTTGCTCATTGTTTTGCTTGCCTCCGGCGGCAAAAAGAAACCCAAGGGAGGAAAAGGGAATGCGAACACATAATTCTCGCATCATACCTGTTTTCTTATGCCTGCTCTGTCTGCTGGCCCTGCTTCCGGCGCCGGTACGGGCCGCCGGACCGATCGATCCCACGCAGGAGGTCTGCCTGACGATCCACTATCAGCACGACAGGCAGCCCGTCTCCGGCGTTCCGTTCGACCTGTTCTATGTCGCCTCTGTGGACGCCTACGGCGAATTCACCCTGACCGGCGATTTTGCAGGCTATCCCGTCCGCCTGACGGGCCTGGACAGTGACGGCTGGCGGATGCTGGCCGAGACGCTGGCCGCGTATGCCGCCGCCGACCGTCTGACGCCGCTGGACAGCGGCGTGACGAATGCACAGGGCCTGCTCACCTTCCCGAACCGGCGCAGCTCGATGAAGCCCGGCCTGTATCTGGCCGTCGGGCAGCAATATTCGGACGGCGCATACGTTTACACGACCGAGCCGTTTTTGACTGTGCTTCCGGTCACGGACGAAACCAGCAACACATGGGTCTATGACCTGACCGTCTCGCCGAAGCATACGGCGGACGAGGTCACGCCGCCCTCCGACGACACGACGGAGCGGAAGGTGCTCAAGGTCTGGGACGACGGCGGCGACACGTCCTCGCGTCCGCAGGAGGTCACCGTCCAGCTTCTCAAAAACGGTGCCGTCTACGACACCGTGACGCTGAGCGCCCGGAATAACTGGCGCCATACCTGGGACAAGCTCCCGAAGTACGACGCCAGCGGACGGCGCATCGAATGGAGCGTTGTGGAGCGCGACGTTTCCGGCTATACCGTTCTGGTCAGCCGCGAGGGTCCCACCTTCGTCATTACAAACAGCCGCACGCCCGGCAAACCGTCGGAGCCGTCCACACCCGGAAAGCCCTCGCTCCCGCAGACGGGCCTGCTCTGGTGGCCGGTGCCGCTGCTGGCGCTCTGCGGGCTGGCGTTCGTGATCGCCGGAGTCAGCTTCGGAAAGAGGAAACACCATGACGAAAACCGGTAAAATTCTTACTGCGATCGGGCTGCTGCTTTTGGCAGCAGCCCTCTGTCTGACCGTCTATAATCTGCGCAGCGACACCGCCGCCCGCCGTTCGGCAGACGCCGTACTGGCGCAGCTCGCGCCGGAGCTGGAGAAACGCGTGGCTGCGGCGGAAGCAGACACTTCCGCACCGTCCGCACCGGACGAAGCTCCCGCCGCAGCAGAGGAGACCTTCCTCCCGGACTATCTTCTGGATCCGGAGATGGAAATGCCGTCGGAGGAGATCGACGGCAGAAGCTATATCGGCGTTCTGCGTCTGCCGTCGCTGGGGCTGGAGCTGCCGGTGCTCGGCGAATGGAGCGATTCCGGCTCCCGGGCCGCGCCCTGCCGCTACTCCGGCTCCGCTTACCTCGACACCATGGTGATCGCCGGGCACAATTATTCCGGGCACTTTGGCACGCTCAAAAATCTTACGCCGGGCGACGCGCTCTCCTTCACCGATATCGACGGGAACGTGTTCTCCTATACGGTCGTGGAGCTGGAAACGCTCCCGCCCTATGCCGTCGAGGAAATGACAAGCGGCGACTGGGATCTGACGCTCTTCACCTGCACCGTCGGCGGCCAGTCCCGCCTTGCCGTGCGCTGCGAACGCGCCGAAGCCGCCGCCTGACCCCAAAATCGCATACAACCGTCGGTTGAATCGTGCAGAAGGTGTGCTTTTCAACCGGCGGTTGTCTGTTTTTTCTGCAATTCAACCGATAATCTATTGATTTTTTCGGATTTCGCGGACATAATGGAGCCATAAGTTGCAGGCCCGCAAACGAGAAAATCAAAAGCCATCGATCAGATTATGGAGGAAATATACTATGAACGATTTTGCACAGAGGATCATCACGCTCCGCAAGGAGCTTTCCATGACACAGGAGCAGCTGGCGCAGGAGCTTGGCATCACCGCGCAGGCCGTCAGCAAATGGGAGACCGGCCAGAGCTATCCGGACATCACGCTGCTGCCGAAGCTGGCCGAGGTGTTCCACGTCCGTGTGGACGAACTGCTGGGCGTCGCACAGCAGCAGGACGAGGAAGCGGAGGAGGACGCCTCCGAAGACTCCGCCAGCGCTCCGCTCGACCTTCCGTGGGACGACGATCCCCATACGATCCACGCCGTGCTCTTTGCCGGACATAGGCTCATCGGCGCGCAGGGCGTCACGGACTGCCCCGAGGCCAGCCGGATCACCTTTGAATATGAAGGCCCCGCGCTGAACATTGATTCCGTCTTTTCCGTCTCCTGCGGCGATATCACCGGCAATGTTCAGGCAGGCGGCAGCGTCAACTGCGACAGTGTCGGCGGCAGCGTTACGGCGGGCGGCATCGTCAACTGCGACGATGTTTCCGGCGACATCAAAACCAGCGGCAGTGTCACCTGTGACGCGGTCGAAGGCAACGTAGCCTCCGGCGGAAGCGTCAACTGCGACAATGTGACGGGAAGCGTCACGGCCACCGGCAGCGTCACCTGCGGCGACGTGGGCGGAAACGTCACGGCGGGCGGCTCGCTGAGCTGCGAGAAGGTACACGGCGGCGCGTCCTCCGCACCCAACGGCTTCTCCTTCCAGACCGGCAGCGGCAAAAAGCGCGGCAAGTCCGCCAGCTTCCAGTTCGGCGGCGGCTTCGACAGCAAGCAGTTCGAGCGCTCGATGAACGAGCTTGGCCAGAAGCTGGGCCGTCTCGGCAAGGAGCTTGGCGAGCAGTTCAGCAGCGCTTTCGATTCCTCCGCCTCCGGCAAGGACGAGGACGACGGAGGCGAGGACACGTTTGTCTGCGTGACGGACGACGAGAACTGAGCCGTACCAATTATTTGCCCACCATTCTGCCCCGTTGGAGACATCGTCTCCAGCGGGGTGGCTTTTCTCTTTACCGGAAGCATTGAAAAAATTTCTCACAAATGGTTGAGTCCCGGGGAAAATCGTTGTATACTAGACGCAGAAATGTGCGGATATCCGCAAAATTGGAGGTATATACTATGTTTACGAAACTGCTTGACGCTCTGAAGGCCACGCGCCGCACCATCGTCTTTACCGAAGGACCCGACGCCCGTATTCTGGAAGCCACCGACCGCCTGCTCAAGGAGGATCTGATGGACGTGATCCTGATCGGCAACACGGACGAGGTCAAGGCTGCTGCGGAAAAGGGCGGCTTCTGCATCTGCAAGGCCACCATCATCGACCCGGCCACCTATGAGGGCATGGACGAGATGGTCGCAAAGATGGTCGAGCTTCGCAAGGGCAAAATGACCGAGGAAGAGTGCCGCGCGGCGCTTGCAAAGGGCAACTACTTCGGCACCATGCTCGTCAAGATGGGCAAGGCCGACGCTCTGCTCGGCGGCGCTACCTATTCCACGGCCGATACCGTCCGTCCGGCACTCCAGCTGGTCAAGACGAAGAAGGGCGCGCATCTGGTCTCCTCCTCCTTCATCCTGTTCCGCAAGGACAAGGACGGCAACGATGAAAAGTACTGCATGGGCGACTGTGCCATCAACATCGACTATCCCGACACCCTCGACAAGACGACCGGCGAGGTCGTGTTCTCCGGCGCACAGAAGCTGGCGGAGGTCGCGGTCGAGTCCGCGCGCACGGCTGCCTTCTTCGGCATCGACCCGAAGGTCGCGCTGCTCTCCTTCTCCACCAAGGGCTCCGGCAAGGGCGGCACGGTGAAGCTGAGCCACGACGCCACCATCGAGGCCCAGAAGCTCGCGCCCGAGCTTGCCATCGACGGCGAAATGCAGTTTGACGCGGCGGTCTCCCCTGTCGTCGGTCAGCTGAAGTTCCCCGGCTCCAAGGTCGCGGGCTACGCCAACCCCTTCATCTTCCCGGGCAGCGAGGCCGGCAACATCGGCTACAAGATCGCACAGCGCCTCGGCGGCTTCGAGGCCTACGGCCCCATTCTTCAGGGTCTGAACGCCCCCATCAACGACCTCTCACGCGGCTGCAACGCAGACGAGGTCTATAAGATGGCCATCATCACTGCTGGCATGGCATAATAGGTCACTCACGCGACCATCCGAAAAACTTCGTGGGGATACTGCTTTTGAGCAGCATCCCCACTTTTTCACCGTTTTCTGCGGAAGCTCTGACAAAACGGCCGAACCTGGCGGTTCGGAGCTTCCCTCATGGAGTGTTTTTTATGAAATGGAGCAAATATCTCGGTGACAAGCCGTTCTGGCGCGTCACACTTGCGCTGGCCATCCCGGTCGCGCTGCAAAACGTGCTGACCAGCTCGTTCCAGCTCGTCGATACCATGATGGTCTCGCGTCTGGGCAGCATCGCGCTGTCCTCCGTCGGCATGGCCGCCCAGTGGGGCTGGCTGTGCGCACTGCTCGGCTTCGGGCTTTGCTCGGGCATGAGCGTATTCATCTCGCAGTATTGGGGCATCAAGGACTACAAGGGCATCCGGCGGGTGCTGGGCATGGGTGTCCTGACGAGCCTGGTGCTGACCGTTCTGTTCCTGATCGTGGCGAGGCTTGCGCCCACATGGGTGCTCGGGCTTTTCAACGAGGACCCGGACGTGATCGCCGCAGGCAGCGAGTATCTTTCGATCGTCTGCTTTTCCTACCCCGCCGTCACGCTGACGAATGTGCTCTGCACCGTCCTGCGCAACACGGAGCGCGTGCGTCTGCCGCTCTATGTTTCCATCTTCACGACCATCGCCAACGCCTTTGTGGACTACGGTCTGATCTTCGGCGCGTTCGGCTTCCCGGAGATGGGCATTGCCGGCGCGGCCCTCGCCACTTGCATTTCCTCATGGCTCGGTCCGGTGCTGATCCTGCTGTTCTCGCTTTTCGAGAAAAACCTGCTGATCGGCCCCATCCGTGAGCTGACAGCCTTCGGGCTGAAAAACCTCGGCGCCTTTTACCGCCGGGCTATGCCCGTCGTGTTCAACGAGGGTATGTGGGCGCTCGGTATTCTGATCGTCAACATGATCTATTCTAACATCGGCTATGAATACTACGCCGGTATGACCATTTTCAAGACCTTTGCCGATCTGGCCTTTGCGTTTTACGTTGGCCTCGGAAATTCCTGCGTCATCATGGTCGGCAAATCGATCGGCAGCGGAAAGATCCGGCGCGGTGTGGAGGACGCGCGGCGCTTCTCGGTGCTCATCCCGCTTCTGGGCATGGTCATCGGCGGGCTGGTCATTCTTTTCCGCTATCCCCTCATTTCGATCTTCTCCTCCGGCAGCAATCTTTCGCAGCTGACGCTCGATACGGCGCTGGCCGTGACGGTATTCTGTTCGCTGGAGGTCTGGTTCCGCAACATCTCCTATGTGCAGGTCGTCGGCGTATTCCGCTCCGGCGGCGATACGCTGTGCGGTATGCTTTATGACATGGGCAGCCTCTGGCTGGTCTCCATCCCGCTGACGTATCTGGCCGCAAACGTTCTGAAGCTTCCGTTCGTCGGCGTGGTCATGGTCGCCTACCTCGCGGAGGATATCCCGAAGTCCATCGCCTGCCTTATCCACTTCAAGAGCATGAAGTGGCTCAAGCCCGTCACGGACGAGGGCCGCGAGGGCCTTCGCGCCTATCGGGATTCGGAATAGGCGCTCCGCGCAGGAGGCTCCTCCTATCACAAAAAACTCCCGGGGCACTTCAAACATGTGCTCCGGGAGTTTTTATGCTTCGTTTTACGCTCAGAAGGTCGCTACCTGCTGCGCGGCAGGCTCCGCCGGTTCGACGGTGAGCGCCGTCAGGATCGGGCCGACGCCCTTGTAGAGGCTGTGGTACTTGACCTCCACCGTCGCCGTCACCGTCACCCACGACTTGACCATCAGCCCGGCGCTTCCGACGAATTTGCACGGGATGCCCATGAAGGTGATATCCGCCTCACAGCAGGTCATGACGAATCGTCCCGGCGCGAACATGCCGTTTTTCTCCTTGCGCAGGCGGGCTACCTGACCCTTGAAGCGTACGGTCTTTCCGGCATATTTCTTCGGCTCCTCCGTGATATCGCGGTAGAAAAGCGCGTAATCCTCGTCGGCGATCTCCACGACCGGCGCGCTGAGATCGAACGGCAGCGGGTCCTCGATCTCATCGTACTGCGTCGTGCCGTCGGAGAACTCATAGATAATGTCGATCTTGCGGTTGACCGCACGGGCGATCTTATGGAACGGCATGATGTCGGCGCCCGGCGTCATGCGGTTGAACACGACCAGCTCCGCTCCGGCCAGCTTGTCCACGACGAGCTGGCGCATATTCGCGTTGTAGCTCATAAAGGTCTGCGCGTCGGCAAACATGACCTCCTGCGCGATCTGCCACGAATCCGGCGTTTTCAGGTAGAAATCCGCCGCAAGGTGCATTCCGTTCAGCTCCGCCACCACGCGCTCGGCGCGATGCTTTTTGAGCAGCTCCTCAAGCTTTTCCTGACTCAGCTCGTCATAGTCGAGCGTCTCGATATAGACATTCTTGGAGGGATAGGTGGAGAGGTCGTATTCCTCCTCGCCCTCCTCCAGCACCAGCAGCAGCGTCCGTTCCCCGGAGTTGAAGCGAGGATCCTCCAGCGTCTGCTGGATAAAGCGGGTCTTACCGGACTCCAGAAAGCCGGTGAAAACGTACATCGGAACAGCCGTCATGGTTTTTCCTCTCATTCCGCTGTGCCGAACAGCTCGGCGACAGCCTTTTCATTCAGCTTCGAGCCGATCACGCAGATGCGGCCCGTGACCATCGCGCAGCCGTCGCGGACGTCCGGCTCGCCGGGAACATAGTCGAAGTGGATCCACTTTTCGCCCTCGGCATTGGCGACATAGCCCTTCGCACGCAGGACGATGCCATATTTCTCCGCATTCTCCAGCGCCTTCAGGCAACCTTCGATCTCCGCCTTGGTGTACTTCTTATGCGTCTCCTCGCCCCAGCTGATGAACACCTCGTCGGCGTCGTGGCCGTGGTGGTGGTGATGATGATGGTGCTCGTGGCCCTCCTCGTCCTCGTCATGGTGATGGTGGCAGCTGCACTCGGGATCGTCACACTCTTCGTCATCGTCGTGATGGTGATGGTGATGATGCTCATGCTCGTCCTCGTCGTCATCCTCGTCATGGTGATGTCCGCAGCAGCAGTCATGCTCCTCGTCGTCATCGTGGTGATGGTGCTCATGCTCATCCTCGTCATCATCGTCATGATGGTGATGGCAGCTGCACTCCGGGTCATCGCACTCGTCATCGTCCTCGTCGTCATGGTCATGATGGTGGTGATGCGCCTCCTCCTCGAGCTTTGCAAGCTCAATGGCGATGGTGCTGCGCTGCTCCATGGCCTCCATCAGCTGTTCGCCGGTCAGCTCGTCCCACGGTGTCGTGACAATGACCGCGTCCTTGTTGTGTTCGCGGATCATGGTCACGCACTGGTCGAGCTTCTCTTCCTTCATGCCGTCGGTACGGCTGAGGATAATGGTATTGGCGGTCTCGATCTGGTTGTTGTAGAACTCGCCGAAGTTCTTCATATACATTTTGCACTTCGTCGCGTCCGCCACCGTCACAAAATTACCGAGCTGCACGTCGTCGCTCGTGACCTTGCGCACCGCGCCGATCACGTCGGAGAGCTTGCCCACACCGGACGGCTCGATCAGGATGCGATCCGGATGGTACTCGTCAATGACCTTGTGCAGCGCGCGGCCGAAATCGCCCACCAGCGAGCAGCAGATGCAGCCGGAGTTCATCTCCGTGATCTGGATGCCGGCCTCCTGTAAAAAGCCACCGTCAATACCGATCTCGCCGAACTCATTCTCGATCAGGACGAGCTTCTGGCCGTGATAGGCCTCCTTGATCATCTTTTTGATCAGAGTCGTTTTGCCCGCGCCGAGAAAGCCGGAATAAATATCAATTTTCGTCATAAAAACACCCTCTATGTGAATTTCTTTCTTTGAATATTATAGCACGTTTGTCAAGCGCTTTGTCACCCTCACGCGATTTTTCCGGAGGAAGCACCGAAAACAGATTGACAAACCGGATTTTGTATGGTAAAATTATCACCGTCTTTGAGACAGTGATTCGGAGAGATGTCCGAGCGGTTTAAGGAGCTGGTCTTGAAAACCAGTGACACAGCGATGTGCCGTGGGTTCGAATCCCACTCTCTCCGCCATTCTTTCCCTCATATGTTTTGATTCGACCTGCGGAAGTACCCAAGAGGCCGAAGGGGCTCCCCTGCTAAGGGAGTAGTCGTCTAAAAAGCGAGCGAGAGTTCGAATCTCTCCTTCCGCGCCAGGAAAAAGGCCTTGAAAACACTACGTTTTCGAGGTCTTTTCTTTGCTCAAAAGCGCAGTTTTCCCCTATGTTTTCCCCTTACAGGCTGGAATCGGCCTTTTTTGTGCTCTGAAACAGGGCTTCCATGCGGTTCGCAGAATCCCGTTTCATGCGCTCCGTTGCATGGGCGTAAACATCCAGCGTGAACGCCGCCGTCGCGTGTCCAAGGTTTTCCTGCACGATCTTCGGGCTGTCGCCCGCCTGCAGGGAATTGACAGCGAACGAATGACGAAGATCATGAAAACGCGCTTCCGGTATGCCGATGCTTTCCACGGCCTTCTTGAAATGCTTGCGCACGGTCACATGGGACAGATGGTGTCCCAGCTCATCCGTAAATACCAGGCCGGATCTTCCCAAAGCGTCCCAGCCTTCAATCTCCATTCCATTTGTTCCCGCCGCTGCTCTTTGAGCGCCTTCATCACCGAAGGCGCCGGGGTCAGCAGGCGGGTTTTGTCGTTTTTCAGAGAGCCGAAGAAATACGCTCCGCCCTTTTCCTTGGATTTGAGAAGCTGCTGCGCGACGGTCACTGTCCCGGCGTCGAAGTCCACGTCTTTCCAGCGCAGGCCGAGAAGCTCCCCTTGCCGCAGTCCCGTCAGCAGATCGACGATAAACAGTCGCTCGAACGGCTGGCCGCGGATCGCGTTCAGGAAGGCAGCAGTCTGAGCTTCGTCCAGCAGCTTGATTTCTGGGTGCTCCACACGCGGTAGCTTGCAGGCATCGGAAGGATTGATCCGCAGATAGCCGATCTCGACGGCCTGCTCCAGCGCCCGGTGCAGAATGCCGTAGATATCCCGAACCGTTTTTGCAGAAAGCGGCTTGCGCCCGCTCGTGCCGCGCTGGAGGTCATTAAGCATCTTCTGGATCTGCGGGGCTTTGAGCGCCTGCAGCTTGACAGCGCCGAATGCGGGTTTGATCGTGCTTTCCACCTTGTTTTTGTAGGTCGAGCGGGTCAACGGCTTCACATCGCCCGTGTATTCGGCAAGCCAGACGTCGAGCCAGTCGGACACAGTCAGCTTGGACGGCTCCTGATAGGTCGAATCATTGACCGTCACAGCCGCGGCCTGCATCTTCTCACGGACTTCTTTCTGCGTCTTGCCGGAGAAGCTGCGGCGGATCTGCTTGCCCGTCCCTGGATCAACTCCGACCGTCAGCCGTGCTTCCCAATACACATATTCCCGGCCGTCCCGAAGGACGGTCTTTTTTCGTATGCTGCCCGCTCCCGCAGCGTTTCGTTTAGCCATCTTGCATCCCCTCCTTCCGAATTACGATATCCGTCAAATGGTCTGTCGTCGTTCTCTTTCGTTCGTCCCAACGCAGAATTTCATTTGGCGAAATGCCCAGATCATCGCATATTTGGCACGCATCTTCAAAACTGAAGCCTGATTCGCCAGCGGCAACTTTTCTCATATATGCGGCATCAATACCAGAAGCATCAGAAGAATCGACGTGCTCCAGTTCGTTCTGCAGCCCTTCGCGGAAAGCATCTGTCCAGAATGTTTGACTGCAAAATGAAGATAGATCCAGAAGTCTGGCAAGTGGTATTTCCATGGCGTTTGCGAGTTTTTCCAGCGTCCCCCATTTTGGTTTCCTTGCATATGGAGCGCTGCTTTCATATTGCGCGATCATCGAACCGGAAACGCCAATTCTTGCGCCAAGTTCAGCCTGGGTCAACCCAGCCTTTTTTCGTTAAAATCTAATATTCTCTGCTATTTTTTTAGAGATTTCCTCCGCTAATGCAGACGTGATTTCTGTCATGCTTGAATTATCACACATATTCATCACTTTTTTATATTAAACCAGCTAGTTTGAAAATCAACATCCGTTTTAGCAAATGATAATATTTCTTATTTGGCTTTAGCTTTTGCTTTATCTATAATAAAATTAGCAAACGCTAAAGATCGGAGGAATTTGAAAATGAGAATCGACAGAATCATGTTTAAGGTTGAGCAAGTGCGTAAAGGACTTTCAGTTACAGAAAATGCGGAACGGTCTGGACTTTCACGCTGCACCGTCACAGCCGTAAAGAACGGAAAAAGCTGTTCTCGCCAGACTGCGGAAAAACTAGTTTCCGTACTCGGTGAAGGCATCATGGAAAACGGTGAACGATATGGAACCCATTCCTGATAAGCCGTATATCGCCCGGCCGCTATAGGCTTAAAATGGCGCGCTTCTCGTTTACATAACGATGTACAAAAAACATTTGTGGCACTGAGTATGATGGAATTGTGGGAGCGATGAGTTTGCCTCGGACTGCAACCACTGCTTTGACTACAATTAAGGAGGATTGGTAAAAAATGAGAAAATCCAGCAAGGACATTCGCACTTACGCTTCTGTGCACGGAATTTGGCTTTGGCGCGTAGCGGAGCGAGTCGGTCTCAGCGACTACAGGCTGTCCCGCTCATGCGTCGAGAGCTTTCGCCCGACTTCAAAGCGAAGCTTTTCGAGGCCATCGACCAATTAGCAATGGAGGATTTGGAAAATGATTGAAAATTCGGAGAAATTAGCGATTTCCGTTCCGGAAACTGCAAAAGTTCTGGGTGTGAGTGTTCCGACGGCCTATGAGCTGACGCGCCGGGCAGACTTTCCGGCCTTCCGCATCGGCCGGCGGACGCTGGTTGATCGGGCTGGACTGGAGCGTTGGGTTTCGCTGCAAGCAGGTGCAGCGCGAAATTCGGAGGCTGCGGTTCTGGAGAGGGGGAGCCGCACTTGAAGAAACGTGAAAAACGTGCAACTTGGTTTAAGTGCTTCCTGTCGTCGAAGGCCACCATTGACGCAGTCCCAGATGAAAACGTTGGCAAAGGGTTAAAGGCCGCATTTGCCTATTTTCAAAACAAATCTGTTCCTGTGCTAGATCCCCTATCGAACGTCGTTTTTTGCGCCATGAGGCCATACATCGATGAGGCGTTTGAAGATTATTCCAATTCACAGAAACATGGGCGTGACGGAGCGAATGCTCGGTATGGGTCTAATGGGTAGCCCCCCTATACCCTGCCTATACCGTCTCTATGGAAGGCTTATAGGGTCACGTGCAGATACAAATACAGATGCAGATGCAGATGCAGACGTACGAGAGTTTTACAGTTAAAGAGGATAAAGCTGGATGCCGCAGAAGAAGCCGCCCTGTGGGAAGCACTTCGCTTGTAAAAGAATCAGAAAGGAACGTTCTTTTCGGAACGTTCCCTTTCTTTTAATAGCGACTCTTGGGCGGTGTAACGAACCGTTCCCCCGTCTGACTGTAACGGAATCAACAGCCAATAGTTAGGAAATGCAGCCTTTGAAAATTCATCACAGAAAATGTCGGTGCGCTCGTTCACCCATCGGCAGCTTGCTGACGCGCCCAACTTTGGTTTCGTTGGCCGGATTTCGGACGTGCAGACCAACACGACGAAATTCGTCTGCTTGGTTATAGGCGCAGCAGCCAACGGAAAAATCCGTTCGCCGATCTCATTGCGCGCAATTTTGCGCTGAGTAACTGCTGCTGAATCCAAATCTGGATTTTGTGAGATAGCAACCCGTTCAAAAATGTACGGGTCGGAAGTCGTTCAATGCAGGAGGTGTCACAAATATGCCCTCCGCACTGTGCTTTACTGTAAAGAGGCTAATGGGCAAAATTGTCCATTACTCAAAAATGAGTAAAACGCGAAAAAGTCCGCGAAAGTCTTTCCCGGAACATTGAGAACCCTCTCAAAAAAGAGCAGGTATCGTTTCCCCCGCTTTTGGGGGAATGACGCACGGCGGTCCGTCCGTTTTTCGGTCGGACCATGGAGCGGCATTTTACCACCCCACTTCGGTCTACTGCGTTTTACCGCAGACGCATACAACCGTCCGAATTTCGGACATTTGTTCTAAGCTCGCCTATGCCCTTCTGTGAGGCGATGCGCCATGTGCATGGGACACTCACGCCGAGCACGCAAAAGCCGCACAGAACGGCGTGTGCGCCGTCACGGAAGCATTTACAGAACATGGGCGGGCGTGGAACACTTCCCCCACACCCACATTCGTGCCCCGTTTTCGGTGTCAAAATGCCTTGTCATCCGCGAATATGGTAAAAAATAGCATTCTGTTGTCCGGTGCAAATGCAGAAAAAGCACGATTTTCCGCGTAAAAACTTCAATATCCTTCGATCCGGCGCACTCCGTCCAAATCATCCGGAGGGAACTCGACAAATTCAGGCGGCTCCAGCCTTTGACCACGCGCGGCATACCGGCCGGTACGGGTCGCAGATTTCTGCGGCTTTGCACCATGCAGGAAGGCAAGCAGCGTTTCTTCGGAAACCATGACCTGCCCGCTGACGCTGTTGGACGGGAGTTTTCCACTCTTGCAGTATCGGTATGCGGTTTTCCGGGAGACATTCAAAACCTCTGCCACTTCGTCGAGATCCAGAAGCGTAACTCTGCTGTTCGGCAGATATGCGATATATGGCACAAAACCATCTCCTTTCCGCAATAATTATAATATTTTTCTCCAATTTATGCAAGAATTCCAGCATCCCCGTTTTTAAACTGCCGTTTATAAATTTTTTTGGAAAACGGTTTGATCGATTTGTTTTTTCCGCTCCGGTTTGTGAAATAGGGGGTATCCCCAATTCTGGGGACACCCACATTCTAGTGGGTCTGCGCAATTTTGAGCAGACCCCTTCGTATGTTTTTCGTACAAAGGCAGAGCGATCGTAATTCGGTACGGTAAAAGCGGCGATTCCTCACTTTTGAGGACACCTCCCCGCGTCAAATATGACGCACCCGTGCTTGAAAATTTAAGCACCCTGTTTCGCAGCTGAAAATTCAGCGGCAAAAAATACGGCCCGAGCGGGACAAAATCAGAAAATGCGGTAGAACAATAACTGTAGAAAATGCAAAGGAGTTTTTCACATGAACGAACAAGACATTATCAACCTGATCCTCGGCGAGCCTGACGGCGACTTTCATGGAACAGTTCCCAGCGAGGGCAGACGGCAGCAGTTCAACCGCCTGCGCGGCCACGCCGGGGCGCTCATGCGCCATACGCACGGAAGCCTGACCATTCAAGAGCCGACGGAAACCCGCTCCAGTGCCAGCCTGACGCTCGACGTGCCGCTTCCTGTCGTGGTACTGAACGAATACATCCGCAAGCATTTTTCCATGCTCATGGAACTCAGCGACAGCATATCCCTGTCGAGCTTCGGCAGCAGACTGCGCATCGGGTGTACCGTCTGCGGGTTGTGGGAAAAGTAACGGCAGAACGTGGACGGATGGAGAAGTGCTGCTAGATTAGGGTAATCTAACCGACGTTTCATGATTGTAAAACCACGCCGTCAGCACCTGCGCAGACGGATATGCTCTGACCATCGCGTTGGTCGTTACTCCCACTGCAAAGTTTCCTGTATCTGAGAATCTGTAAATTTGTTACATGTGCAGTGAAGCAGTTGAAAGCCGTGGTTTTCGCCCAACTTCATAAATGAAAAAACGTGAGAAAGCCGCTCTTGATATAGTCCCCTTAGAGTCAATGTCATTAAGTTAATTTTTAAGACGCTCGATC
>ENA-ORML01001196-ORML01001196.1-human-gut-metagenome-genome-assembly--contig:-NODE-1196-length-24072-cov-2.987092_pt1 | contig 24072 bp, 11 predicted proteins | sample MGYA00242103_ERZ508995 | MGnify/ENA primary metagenome ERZ508995 (study PRJEB26280, sample SAMEA2338702) | human gut metagenome | biome: human gut; feature: human-associated habitat; material: faeces... | reverse complement strand
AATAAAAAGAGAACGATATGATAGAATATATTACGGGAGAGGTTACCGATTTAACTCCCGCCACGGCGGTTGTGGAGTGCATGGGAATAGGTTATTTGCTTAATATTTCGTTAAATACTTATTCTTGCCTTTCGAAAGGGCAAGCTACACGTCTGTATGTTTACGAAGCGATTCGGGAAGATGCCTATCAACTTTATGGCTTTTATGACCGTCACGAACGTGAACTGTTCATATTGTTGATTTCTGTTTCGGGAGTAGGACCCAATACCGGCCCGCATGATATTGTCTTCATTGAATCCTTCTGAGTTGGAGCAGGCGATTGCATCGGAGAATCTAAATTTATTGAAGTCGGTAAAAGGAATAGGCGCTAAAACTGCACAGCGTGTAATTGTTGACTTGAAAGATAAAATAAAACCTACCGACAATCCGTTAGTAATAAGTACGCCCGCAGCCTCGGAAATTTACGAGGAAGCTGTGGCTGCGTTGGTGATGCTTGGATTTTCACAGCCCCAATCGCAAAAAACAGTTCAAAAGTTATTGCGTGATACTCCTTCGATGAGAGTTGAAGAGGTAATTAAGCAGGCTCTGAAAATGCTCTGATACCGACGTCGTCGCCTTTTGAGTAAAGGCGGGAATTTGTGTAGGAGTATCGAATGAGAAGACGGATAAGGATTGGAACAATAGTTGTGCTAGCAGTGAGCGGATTAGGAGCCTATTCCGCTTTTGCTGCTTTGCAGTCGGCCGATCCGCAAAGTTCATCGAGCAGTATATCGGCAACGCAAAGCAATAAAGAATCCGATTCCATACAAGTCCGTTATCCTGTCACTAAGACATCTCCTGAATCGTACGATGAAATCGGGCAGATAGCTCCGATGGATTTGAAAAATCCTTCTAATCTGAAAACAGAAGTAGAGTATGATGCTGAAACGAATTGTTATGTAATCCATACCCGAGTCGCCGGGGTTGATGTTTGCACTCCTTTCATGTTGTCGGCGGCCGAGTATAACGATTATACGTTGCGTAAATCCATGCAGCAGTATTATCGGGAACGGAATGCCCAGAATTTTGCAGAGAACAGTAAATCGGAGTTCAATTTTTTGGATATGCAGTTCTCTCTTGGGCCATTGGAAAAAGTTTTTGGACCGGGTGGCGTACAATTGAAGACACAAGGATCTATCGAGTTGAATATGGGATTGAAACATAACAAACTCGATAATCCCGCATTGCCGATGAGTTCCAGAAAGAAGACTTATTTCGACTTCGACGAGAAGATACAGGCTTCGGTAACGGCGAAAGTCGGTGACAAGATGTCGTTCAATATGAACTATAACACCGATGCGACTTTCGATTTCGACTCGAAAAATCTCAAATTACAATATCAGGGAAAAGAAGACGAGATTATTAAGAATATCGAAGCCGGTAATGTGAGTATGACCACAGGGTCGTCGTTGATACGTGGTAGTACGGCTTTATTCGGTGTAAAGACAACTATGCAGTTCGGTAAACTGACGGCTACCGCTCTTATTTCTCAACAACAGTCCGAATCGAAAACGGTCAATGCGAGTGGTGGGGCACAGACCACGCCGTTCGAAATCCGGGCAGACGCTTATGACGAAAACAGGCACTTTTTCTTAGCTCATTTTTTTAGGGACAATTACGATAAATTTGCTTCCAAACTACCTTATGTCTCATCGGGTGTGAGTATCAATCGAATAGAAGTTTGGATTACGAATAAACAAGGCAATTATGAAGAGTCGAGGAATATTGTCGGTTTTATGGATTTGGCCGAAAATGTTCATATCGGTAACGACCATTGGATATCGGCTACCGCGCAGCAGAATCCGATGAATAACTCCAACTCGTTGTATGCCGAGATTAAAAACGGTTATCCCGATGCTCGTAATATCAATTTGGTGACACAGGCTTTGGAACCTCTTTCTGTTTATGGTATCGAGGGTGGGCAGGATTATGTGAAAATAGAGAGTGCCCGGAAACTTGCTTCTTCTGAATATACCTTGAATTCCCAATTGGGTTATATCTCTCTGAAAAGTAAACTGAATGCCGATGAGATGATTGCTGTCGCTTATGAATATACTTATAACGGACAGGTTTATCAGGTTGGGGAATTTTCGGGAGATGTTACCGATACGGATCAATGTCTTTTTCTGAAAATGTTGAAGGGTTCTACCATATCGACCTCATTACCCATTTGGGATTTAATGATGAAAAATGTTTATTCGCTGGGGGCCTATCAGGTTCAGAAGGATAAATTCAGGTTGTATATTAAATATCAGAATGATTCTACGGGGGTAGCTGTAAACAATATACCGGAGGGGAATATATCCAATCAGACTTTGTTGCAAGTAATGAATCTCGACCGCTTAGATGTGAATGAGTCGGAATATTCCGATGGTATTTTTGACTACATAGAGGGGTATACGATTCAATCTTCGAACGGAAGAATTATATTTCCGGTCATAGAGCCGTTCGGTAGTCACTTGGCAGAAAAAATAGGAAATGCGGCGATAGCGGAAAAGTATGTTTATCAAGAGCTGTATGATTCGACATTGACTATCGCCCAGCAAGTATCGGAGAAGAATAAATTTATTATGACCGGAGAATATAAAGCATCTTCGGGCGCAGAGATAAGATTAAATGCGATGAATGTACCTCGGGGATCGGTGGTCGTTACCGCCGGAGGTATGACTTTGGTCGAAAATTCCGATTATATTGTGGATTATGCGATGGGTGTCGTGACGATATTGAACCAAAGTATAATCGAGGCGGGAACTCCGATTAGTGTATCGCTTGAAAATCAATCGATGTTCAATATGCAACGTAAGACAATGCTGGGACTCGATTTGAATTATGCGTTCTCCAAAGATTTTAATGTAGGAGCGACGATTATGCATTTGTCCGAAAAGTCCCTAACAGAAAAAGTAAATATGGGCGATGAGGTACTGAATAATACTTTGTGGGGAGTGAACTTGTCTTATAATACGAATTTTTTATGGTTGACCAATTTGTTGAATAAAATTCCGACTGTAAACGCAACAGCTCCTTCTACGTTGGCTCTCACGGCCGAATTTGCCCAATTGATACCACATAAATCCAAAAACGGCAGCTCGCAGGGAACATCGTATATCGATGATTTCGAATCGACACAAACAGGGTTGGACTTGAAGTCTCCTTATTCATGGACGTTGGCTTCCACTCCGTACGACCCTTCATCTGATGCTTTGTTTCCCGAAGCTCGCTATTCCAATGATATTCGTTATGGGCAAAATAGAGCATTGCTATCGTGGTATTATATCGATAGAATGTTTACTCAGAAAAACTCGACATTGATACCGGCTCACCTGAAAAATGATTTGGACCAATTGTCCAATCCTTATGTACGTGAGGTGAGTGTACGGGAAATATTTCCCAATAAGGAAATCAATTATGGAGAATCGACGACCTTACAGACATTGAACCTTTCATTTTATCCACAGGAACGGGGGCCGTACAATCTCGATGCCGATAATATCGACTCACAAGGACTTTTGTTGAATCCGGAGAACCGTTGGGGCGGGATTATGCGAAAAATGGATTATACCGATTTCGAATCATCGAATATCGAATATATACAGTTTTGGCTCATGGATCCGTTTTTAGATGAGAATCAGACTAATCATAACGGGGGAGAATTGTATTTCAATTTGGGAGAAGTATCGGAAGATATTCTCAAAGACGGTATGAAGTCTTTCGAGAACGGTTTGCCTGTCGACGGTGATACAACACAGATAGCGACTACGGTGTGGGGAAAGGTATCCAAACGTCAGTCTTTGACTTATGCATTCGATAATACCAGTGGTGCACGGGCTTTGCAAGACGTAGGTTTAGACGGTCTGTCGAATGACGAGGAATATGGGTTCTCATCTTATAGAGATTATTTGGACAAGCTCGAAACTAAACTATCTCCGGCGGTAGTAGAGGCTATGCGACAAGATCAGTTTTCTCCGTTTAACGATCCGGCCGGGGATAATTACCATTTTTATCGTGGACACGATTATGACGATGCCCAAACTTCTATATTGGACCGGTATAAACGATATAACGGAACAGAAAACAATTCCCGGTCTCCCGAGGAAATGAATGATTCGTATTATCAGTCTTCCAAAAGCGTTCCTGACGTGGAGGATATCAATCAGGATAATACGTTGAACGAATATGAAAGGTATTATCAGTACCGCATATCGTTATGCCCCGATAGCTTAGAGGTGGGGAAAAACTGTATTACCGATAAGCGGGAGACAACCGTCCGGCTCCGCAATGGTGAAGAAGGAAAAGCTGTGTGGTATCAATTTAAAATCCCTTTGTCTCGTCCTCAAAAGAAAGTGGGATCTATTCAGGATTTTAAGACGATACGTTTTATCCGCATGTTTATGACGGGTTTTGAGTGTGAAACACATTTGCGTTTTGCCACGTTGGAATTGGTTCGGGGTGAATGGCGAACGTATAACTATGCTTTGAATTTGAAAGGAGATGCTCCGGCTCAGGGTAAGATGGATATATCGGTGGTAAATATTGAGGAGAATGCAGGACAGGTTCCTGTTAATTATGTTTTACCTCCGGGAGTAACCCGTATCATAGACCCGGGCCAATCGCAAATAACTCAGCTTAATGAACAAGCCATGTCTTTGAAAGTAACCGATTTGCAGTCGGGAGATGCTCGTGCGGTTTATAAGAACAGTGGTATGGATATGCGTACATACAAGCGGTTACAGATGTTTGTACATGCAGAGAAGCTGATTGACGATAAAACTAATTTACGAGATGGCGATGTGTCTGTATTTTTACGATTAGGATCCGATAGCAAATCAAATTATTATGAGTATGAGGTCCCGTTGTCATTGACGGAGCCGGGTAATTATAGCACGTATAACGCGCAAGATCAGGAAGCGGTTTGGCCACAATCCAATATGTTTGATTTTCCTCTTTCTTTGTTTACCGATTTGAAGCTGGAACGGAATGCAAAGAAGCGTATGGATAATTCGACGGTGACGTTTCAAACTCGTTATTCCAGTTATGATCCCGATAAAAATCAAAATAAGGTGACTATCGTGGGGAACCCTTCTTTGAGCGATGTTCGTACGATGATGATCGGTGTGAGAAATAATTCGAATGCCGCTAAGGATATAGTCGTTTGGGTGAATGAAATGCGTTTGACCGATTTTGACCAATCTGGTGGTTGGGCTGCCAAAGCAAATGTAAATCTCGGTTTGTCGGATATTGCTACGCTGAATATCGCGGGGCATGTAGAAACTGTCGGTTTTGGGGGTATAGACCAAAGCCTTACGGAACGTCGATTAGACGATTACTATCAGTATAATATAGCTACGATGGTCGAGTTAGGGCGTTTTTTGCCTGAAAAAGTCAAATTGAAAGCTCCGTTATTTTATTCGATTACCGAACAACGTACTTCTCCTAAATACAATCCGCTCGATCAAGATATCTTGTTGAAAGATGCTTTGGACAATGCGGGTAGTAAAGCCGAGCGTGACTCTATAAGTGATGCTTCGATAGAGAAATCGACTGTCGAAAGTTTCAGTTTGTCGGGAGTTTCTTTCGATATTAGGAGTAAGAATCCTATGCCCTATGACCCGGCTAATTTTTCTATCAGCTATTCTTATAATCGACAATCGAAACAAGACCCTACTACCGAATTTGAGAATACATACGATTATCGGGGTAGTTTCACTTATTCCTATACTCCTTTTGTTAAACCTTTTGTCCCGTTGAAGGGATTAAAGAGTAAATCTAAGCATTTGAAATTTTTGAAAGAATGGGAATTTAATTATTTGCCTAATAATATTGCGTTTAATACCAATATGTCGCGATATTATTATGAACAGCAGATTCGCGATGTGAGTGGATCGGGAGGAATGGCATTGCCGACAAGTGTAAGTAAAAGTTTTTTATGGGATCGGCAGTTCTCGTTGACATGGAATCTCACTAAGTCGATAAACCTTTCGTTGCAAACGATGACGAACGCTCATATCGAGGAGCCGGTCGGTGTGGTGAATAAACAGCTTTTTCCAGATGAATACGAAGCATGGAAAGATACCGTGTTGACCAGCATCAAGAATTTGGGAACACCGTGGAATTATAATCAAACTTTCAATGCATCGTATACGGCTCCGTTCAGCAAGATACCTGTTCTTGATTATTTGTCGTTTAATGCTAAGTATAACGCTACATACACTTGGGATAGAGGAGCTCAGATTTCAGAGGAAATAGATTTAGGTAACTCGGTGAATAATCAGGGGCAGTTGAGCTTTGACGGGCGTTTCAATTTTGAACAATTATACAATAAGTCGAAATATTTGCAGAAGATAAACAAACGTTTTTCTTCCAATAATAGGGCTGCGGCGGCGAAGAAAAATAGAAAATTCGAACGTACCATTTTGCTTCGGGAAGATACTACGGTTACTTTAAGGCATAATCTCAACAATAAGAAGGTAAAAGTTGTGGCGAGGGACGATGCTGGAAAGAAAGTGGCCCTGAGGACGAAAGTTCTCGATGCCAATAATGTAGTGATTCTCGATAAAGGAACCCAACGCTTGAATGTGATAATTACTCCTTCGAATAAGAATGAACGTAATTTCTGGAAAGAAGCAGCCGAATATTCTTTACGGGGATTAATGATGGTAAGAAATGCGAGCGTGCGTTATCGTAAGACCAATACTACTTCGTTACCTCTGTTTTCCCCGAATGTAGGCGATGTATTCGGGCAATCGACTTCGTATGGCCCTATGGCTCCCGGCCTCGATTTCGCTTTTGGTTTTACTGATGAGAACTATGTATATCGGGCAAAAGAACGTGGTTGGCTTTTATGTGATTCCACGCAGATAAGTCCGGCGGTTATCGGTCGTACCGAAGAGTTTAATTTCGAAATAGCGCTTGAACCTATCCGGGGTTTGAAAATAAACTTGACAGGAAATAGAACAGACACGCGTAGTTCTCAAATGCAATTTATGTTTGACGATATGCCTACTGTACGAGGCGGAAGCTATACCAAGACACATATTGCATTGAAGACTGCATTTAGGAGCAGTTCTGCAAAAGACGGATATTCGTCACAAGCATTCGATGATTTTTTGAAAAATCGGGAAATAATAGCGGCTCGGTTAGAAGCGCATTACGGATCGTTGGGCAATTATCCGAATAAAGGTTTTATTGCCTCTACCGGTTTTGGAGATAAGCCCTATGATTCGGCTAACGGCGGTGTAAATCGTAGTTCTGCCGATGTAATGATACCTGCATTTATTGCTGCATATTCTGGCCGCGATGCCCGTAAAATCGATTTGTCTCCGTTCCCGGGATTGTCGGCTATATTGCCGAACTGGCGAATTACTTACGATGGTTTCATGCAAATACCGTTTATAAAGAAACACTTTAAAGCGTTTACTCTATCGCATGCTTACCAGTGTACCTATGCTGTGGGATCATTTACTTCGTTCCTTAATTGGGTGGAATCAGACGGGGATTTCGGTTTCGTTCGCGATGAACTTACGGGTAATCCCATACCCTCTTCTCCATTCGATATATCATCGGTAATGATAACCGAGAGATTCGCTCCCCTTATCGGGTTAAAGGTGACACTGAAAAATAATGTTACGGGCAATATAGAGTATAAAGATTCCCGTACGTTGACATTGAATTCGGCAGCCGGACAAATCGTAGAGGCGTCGACAACCGATTTTACAATCGGGGCCGGGTATAAGATCGCTAATTTTAATACGATTTTGAAATTGAAAGGGTCTCAAACAGGTGTTAGCAACGATTTGACGATCAATGCCGATTTTTCATTCCGCAAGAATCAGGCTCTTATTCGCCGTATCGAACAGAATTTTACTCAGGCAACTAGTGGAACTCGTACTACGATGTTGAAAGTAACGGCCAATTATGTATTGAGTAAACGTATTACGGTAGGGGCTTATTTCGACCATCAGATTAATACACCGTTAGTATCTTCTTCATCATATCCTATTACGAACAGCAATTATGGAATCTCGGTGAGATTATCGTTATTGAAATAAAAGGAATTTATATTTTAAGTTAAACAGGTCGTTTGTTTAAACTGTTTCTTCAATTATTCGTTTTTCTTAATTAAAGGAGGGATAGAGAAATTTTTGAGTCGGAGCTTAAACTCCTATCTTTGCAGTTGAGATGCTTCTCCGTAGTTTTATAAAACCCAAATAAATGTATTGAATAAATGAAACGACTGATTTTTATTCTTATGGCTTTGTTGTCTTATGGCATTTTGAGAGCCGAGACTTTGAAATCTCCTGACGGGAACATTGTATTAGATTTTGAATTGGACAATGGAGTCCCTGTTTATAAAGTAGATTATAAAGGTCGGCCGGTTATTAAAGAGAGTAAATTGGGATTAGAGTTGAAGTCGGGAAAAAATTTAACCGATGGATTTCGTTTGGCTGGTTCTGAGACATCGACTTTCGATGAAACATGGAAACCCGTTTGGGGAGAGGTAAAAGAGATTAGGAATCATTATAATGAATTGGAAGTAACATTGGAACAACCGTCGACCGATCGTCGTATGATTATTCGTTTCCGGGTATTTGACGATGGGGTAGGATTCCGATATGAATTTCCCGATCAGCCCAATTTGGATTATTTTGTAATTAAAGAAGAGAAGACGCAGTTTGCTATGGCGGGAGACCATACTGCTTTTTGGCTCCCGGGCGATTATGATACACAGGAGTATTCCACTGTGACGTCGAAATTGTCCGAAATCCGTGGATTGATGAATGAGGCTATTACACCGAATTCTTCTCAAACTCCATTCTCTCCTACGGGGGTGCAAACGGCTTTAATGATGAAAACCGACGATGGTTTGTATATCAATTTACATGAAGCTGCATTGGTCGATTATTCTTGTATGTCGCTCGATTTGGACGACAAAAATATGATATTCGAGTCTCACCTTACACCCGATGCATTGGGGGATAAGGGATATATGCAAACTCCGGCGAAATCTCCGTGGCGTACGATTATTGTTAGTGACGATGCGCGTGATATTCTTGCATCCAAAATGACTCTTAATTTGAACGAACCGTGTGTCTATGAAGATACGAGTTGGATAAAACCGACGAAATATATAGGTGTATGGTGGGAAATGATAACCGGGAAAAGTACTTGGGCTTATACCGATTTGCCTCATGTGAAACTCGATTTGGTCGATTATTCTCGTTTGACGCCTAATGGACGTCATGCCGCTAATACCGAGCATGTAAAAGAATATATCGATTTTGCCGCAGAACATGGATTTGACGCTGTGCTGGTGGAAGGTTGGAACATAGGGTGGGAAGATTGGATAGGTAAGTCGAAAGACTATGTATTCGATTTTATCACACCGTATCCCGATTTCGATGTAGAAGAAATAGAGCGGTATGCCAAATCGAAGGGAGTGAAAATGATTATGCATCATGAGACCTCGGGCTCGGTTCGTAATTATGAACGGCACATGGAGAAAGCATATCAGTTTATGAACGATCATGGCTATGATGCCGTGAAGAGTGGATATGTGGGAGATATTATACCTCGTGGGGAACATCATTACGGACAATGGATGGTCAATCATTATCTCTATGCATTGACCGAAGCCGCCAAGCATAAGATTATGGTGAATGCCCATGAAGCTGTTCGTCCTACGGGTTTGAGCCGTACTTATCCCAATCTTATCGGTAACGAGTCGGCGAGAGGAACCGAGTATGAATCGTTCGGGGGCAATAATCCCGACCATACCACTATTTTGCCGTTTACACGACTTATCGGAGGCCCGATGGATTATACTCCCGGTATTTTCGAGACGGATATTTCTAAACTTAATCCCGATAACCACAGCTATGTTCGTTCTACTCTGGCTCGGCAACTGGCTTTATACGTGACCATGTATAGTCCTTTACAGATGGCAGCCGATTTACCCGAAAATTATAATCGTTTCCTCGATGCTTTTCAGTTTATTAAAGATGTGCCTGTCGATTGGGACGACAGCCGTTATTTGGAGGCAGAGCCGGGAGATTATATTACGGTGGCACGCCGGGAAAAAGGTGGTAATAATTGGTATGTAGGTTCCACGGTCGATGAGAATGGGCATACGGCTCGTTTCTCCTTAGATTTCTTGGAGCCCGGGAAAAAGTATATTGCAACTATATATGCCGATGCTCCCGATGCCCATTATAAGGATAACCCGCAGGCTTATACGATTCGTAAATATATTGTGACGAACAAGACTCGTATCGTTCAGCCTTGTGCTCCGGGAGGAGGCTTTGCTATGAGTATCGAGGAGGCTACCGATCCAGCAGCTTTGAAAGGATTGAAAAACTATAAACCGTAGATTGCGGTAAGATGAGAATAGTAGGGTAGGACTTATACAATAAGTCCTACCCTTTTATATTAGCGTAACCGATTGCTGATGATGTTTTCGGAGTAGATATCGACAGACGAAAGATGGAAATCAGAGGAGACGTTCCCGCAAAGAATAAGCCTGAAATATTTATATGCCGGCCCTGTAAAACGCATGGGTAATTGCCCTGCTACTTTTGATGCGCTCGATATTTCACAGATTTTGGAAAAGTTGCCTTCGGCATCATTGCCTCCCCAAAGAGAAAGCAAGAGCTTTCCTTCTGACATCGAGAGTCGCCAGAAAACTTCTCTCCATTTTTGGTACTCTTCACTTTGGAGAGTAATTGGGCGGGATACGAGTGCGATTGGGGTTATCTCTGCTGATTCTTTTTGTAAATCGTAAACTTTTCCCTCTGCGTCTTGGGCGAGTAGATGACTGGCATCATAGAATAGGGAAGAGTACTGTCGGCTTATGCGATACATGTAGAGAGAAGGAATATGGATAATGAGACTATATTTGAGATCGGGCCTGCAACATATCAATTCTTTTTCGATTGTATTGTAGGCGATGATACTTCCTTGAATGAATTGAGATAAAGTCGTTTGATCGGTGGTCGCAGGAATTAATGTAGAGTCTATGTCGTGGTGAGCGATTGGGCTATTGTTTTCGCAGGCGGTTTCGTCGAACGATAAGAGTTGTTGTATTTCGGAACCTCGTATGATAAATAATCCTTTTGCCGTAGTAAACATAATCATGTCTTCGAGAGGGACGATAGGGTTTTCCGGCAGTATGGGCTCTCGATTCAGTTGATGTTGTGCTCCGTAACATAAGATTCCGTTTCCGTTTTGCAGAGCCCATATTCCTTCTTCTGTAAATACGTATAGGGGAAATTCACCGAACTGTCCTTCCGATAAAGCAGCTGTAATGGTCGCTATGCCTGTAATCTCTCCGTTCGAGATGGTATAAGTTTGTTCGGACGGGAATATAAACGGGTTTTCGAGTTCCGAAACCCGCAGTATATTAGGCTGTGTGTAAGTGTCATTTTCGGACAAGGGTATATCGAGTGTGGTAGAGGCCGGCAGAGAATCGTTTTCCAATGAGATTGCAGAGAGCGTCTCGTCGAGATAATCGGCCCTATTTTCATATTCGGAGGCTGTCAGTAGAAAGCTCCCCTTGTATCGGGTATTCTCGCTTTTTACGACGATTTCCATTTTATAGGCGTTACTGTCGGGGTAAGAAATCAGAGGTGAAAGTTGATTGAAGAAATAGTTCGATTTCCCGTGCCAAACGACTTTGCATTCTCCTCTTTCGGTTTTGAGATAAGTGCAGATATAAGCATCGACAGTCTCGGCATTTTTGTTTCCCACGTTGAACAGACTGAGGGGAAATCCGGGAAAAAGTTTTTTCTTTAAGTTGGCTATGTGTAGTCTTTTGTTGTGTATATAGCTGACATGTGCTCCTGTAGAAAGCAGTGTCGTATTATCTGGCGAAAGAACCTCCTCGTGTATGAGTAAATCTGGCCGTATTTTATTTTCTATGGCGTACGATTCACCTTCCTTCCAGTCGCTCCAATCCTCTATGGTCGCTATTTTATAAAATAGAGAATCTTGTAAGTAGCGTTTCTTTATCTCTTTCAGGTCGAGAAAAGAGATGTCTCCTTTCAGTAGAAAAGAGATCGTTTCGTTTTCTTCTGTACGTTCGATCGTAAATTTAAGGCCTTGTTGTTTTTGATCGGGTTCGAAGATCGTGGCTTCGGGAGAGACAAAAAAGTCTATACTTCTTACGATATCTTTCCAGTTGTCGAGATTGAATTGATGAATATAATATTTCAGGCTATAATTTCCGGCGATGATTTGTCCTTCATGAGAACCTAAGCAAAGATTGTTTGAATTTTTCAACCGTATGCTCATTTGATAGGGTTGTATGGGGTGTGGCAAAGAGACCATGACCGGAGCCGATGAAAAAATTCGGCTCCCATCATATAAAGTGAGGGCATAACGTATGAGTATGGGTTGTATGAAATAGTGCCGTTTCCATGCTTTTTCTTGTAGCTGAAAGAATGCATTGTAGTAAGCATCGTTGTAATAATTGATGTCTTCGGTGTCGAGTCGGGTCGGATTGCTGTATCCATGTTGAAAGGTATATTCGCTTACGAAGTAGGCATCGGTATATTCTACATAAGGGAAAAATGAAATTTCAGGTATGTCGGGCTTTTCACCCAAAAAGATATATTTTCCCTCTTTATAAAGTAAATAGTATATATTTTCGGTACAGATGATTATGAGTGTGTTTCCTATGGATTGAATAGACAGAACTTGTAGGTCGTTTAGCTCGAACAACAGGCTTGATTCTTTTTGGATATTTCCGTTTTCTTTTTTTATCAGAGCCTCATAATACAAGGTATTTTCATTTTCCGTTATGTGATGCTCTCCGTCGTAGCAAATATGAACATAGACGAGCCGATGGTTTTTCTTTTCCGGAGTGTATAGATATTCCGGTGTCCCGACAGGTTTGAGGCAGTTTGATTGATTTCGTAAATTGACAATAGCTGTGCAATCTCCCGGCTGTGCCGAGTTCGGTGGGGAATAACGGTTCATGCCGTTAAATGTAATTCTCGATTTCATAGAGCTGGTAATTTTTCGTAAAGGTACACACGGTATGCGGCTCTATTTTGGCATGATGATATTCTTTGAAAAAGAGACTCCTTCCGAAGCTATTGATTGAATTTTTGAAAATAAAAATAGGAAGGAGTCTCCTGTTTCCCGCTTTGGGGAAACTGCGCAATTGCCCAAGTATAACCAATCACTTCATTTATTGCGCAAATTTGTTCTTCTACTATGGTTTTCAAGGTAAAAACAAGTGATATTGAATGAAAGTTCATTTTTGGAGCGATTATAAATTATATGTTTTTGAATGAGACTTTATTTTTAATCGAGATGTTTTATCCGGGAAATGATTATCTTCGCTTATAGAATGAGAAACTTTATGGACAGACTTAATTTTGCGGCCATAGATATTGGCTCGAATGCAGTGAGATTGCTTATCAAAGGTATTTATCCGGGAGAGAGTGTATCGGATTTATCGAAAGTTTTTATTGTGCGTGTACCGCTGCGATTGGGACAAGATACCTTTACAAAAGGTCGTATTTCTACGGAGAAGACAGAAAAATTATTACGTCTCATGCATGCTTTTTCTCAGCTGATGCAGGTTTATAATGTCTTGTCTTATCGGGCTTGTGCTACGTCGGCTATGCGGGATTCTTCAAATGGAGCCGATATTGTCCGGTATATCTCGGAGAGAAGTGGAATAAATATCGAAATTATTAATGGTCTTGAAGAAGCACGTATCGTATATGACAGTCATATCGTGGACGAGCTGGAACAAGAGGGTGATTTTATCTATGTCGATGTTGGTGGCGGAAGTACCGAGATAAGTATAATTAGTGACCGTTCGTTACTCCAATCTCAATCTTATAATATAGGAACTGTACGTATTTTGAATAAAAAACTGAGTCGTAGTGAATTGTTCCGTATGTATAGGGATTTAAAGCGTTTGAAGGAAACGTATCGGCATATCTCTATTATCGGGTCGGGTGGTAATATCAATAAACTGCATCATTTGGCTGGCGTATCTGCTCGGGAGCCATTGACTGTGGAGCAGCTTTTGACCCTAAGGAATGAGTTGAATAGCTATTCGATCGTGGAACGTATCGACCGTTTTGCATTGAAACCCGACCGAGCCGACGTGATTGTACCTGCCGCCGATATTTATTTACAAATAGCGACGCATATCGGCGCACGAGAGATATGGGTTCCTACCATAGGAATCGTTGATGGTATTATTTATTCTCTTTGTTCCGATTACTTGAAAGAAAATTGATACCTATTTCTTTTTCTCCCATTTAGGCATCCCGTCTTTCTTTTGGATAAAATCGCAAATAAATATGGCTGTCTCTTCACTGCCCAATATAGAGGAATCGATAGAAAGGTCGTATGAAGAGGCTACTCCCCAACCCTTATCGGTATAAAAATTGTAATAAGAAGCTCTTAGTTTATTTTTCTTTTCGGCGAGTTCGATAGCCTCTTTTCGAGTCATTCCTTGTGAGCGGCTGATGATTCTCTCGATTCTGTCTTCAAGGGGAGCATGTATAAATACATTGTAACATCGTGGGTATTGTCTGAGAATATAATCGGCGCAACGTCCGACGATGACACACGATTGAGTTTCGGCCAAATGACGAATGACGTCGGATTGAAATTTGAAAATGTATTCATTTGATAAACCTCCGTCGCCCCATATTCCTCCTGCTCCTGTGAGCCAGTTTATTGAAAAAGAATTTAATAAAGCGCTTGGAGCCCGCTCGTCGGCTTTCTCGAAATACTCGGTGCTGAGTCCGCTCGATTTCGAAGCCTCGTTGATTAATTCTTTATCGTAATAAGCTATGCCGAATAAATCGGCCAAACGTTTTCCTATTTCTCGTCCTCCGCTTCCGAATTGACGGCCTATGGTAATGATGAGATTGTCATTCATGATGGTTGTAGATTCGATTATTCATAAGCAAACATACATCAAAAAAATATTAATTCCTATATCAAGTATCTTTTTTTGTTTACAGAAGTTGTTTTTTAGGGTTTCTTGAACTGTTTTTGTGAAATATTTTGTTACGAAGAAAGTTTTTATTTAATTTGTGTCATTCAAAAGAGGTCAGCTATGAATAATGATTTGAAAAAAATATTGAATAGTGATACTGATGGATTGCTCACCTACGAATATATTGCCAATCATATGGGCTCTTGTGATGAAGATATGCCCGTCCTAGCCGATAATATTATACGGGTAGATATGACGGGGCAGATTACGGTGAGTGCCGCATTATATTTGCACGCGACGGGAGCTGAGAAATATAGGGAAATTATTGACAAGCTCATCGCGGCTTCTTTGTCGAAAGATAGAGAACACAAATATATTGTCGATTTGTTGTCGGGGATTTGGGGTGAAGACTATAAGTCGCATGCAGAGGAGTTGAAGCAAGAAAGTGATAATTTCAGGCGTATTTATAAGCGTGTTTATGTGAATGATCTAATTTAGTTTTTTGAGAAATAACAAAGCGGAGGCTTTCCCTAACGAGGGAAAGCCTCCGCTTTGTTATGGAACTTGAAGTATCGCTGTTACCATTTAGAATAGATATTGTCCGCTTTTTGGTGAAAATTGTTTTTTATTTGTATAAACATTCGTTTTTTATAAAAAAATAAGAGTGTTACGATAATATTTTTGTTGAAATATATAGATATTAATAACAAATTCTTATATTTGCTGCAAATAAATTAATAGTTATAACATTTCTGTTTGTTACATGTAATGTAAATTTTATAATGAACCTAATAAATTATTTACAATGACAAAGAAAATTACGCTTGTTTTTGTACTCTTCTTATTTGTGTTTGGATTGCGTGCCGAATCTCTGTTGAATGAGGGATTTGAAGGTTGGTCGACGACGAACTTTCCGACCGGAGGTTGGACTGTAATTAACGACACCCAAGAAGGGGCTATTAATCATTGGACTGTCGATAATAGCAAATCGGCATGTGCCGGTTCAGTGAGTCTTTATTGTAACGGTGGTGAGTGGAATCCTATTGAGCCTGTGAAAGAAGAGTGGATAGTATCTCCATCTCTGACTTTGAGTGAGACGAATTATAATTTGAGTTTTCTGTGGAAAGGAGCTTCGGCCTCTGCATTTAAGAACGAATATGATTTTCAAGTGCGTATCACGGAAGACGATGGTGAAAGTTGGAAAACTGTTTTCTCTTTCCTTGATCAAAACATGGTAGAAAATAGCGGGGTTGCCTTTCCCTGGACTGGGTGGGTTACAAACACTTCCAAGATAAGTTTAGGCGCTTATTCCGGTAAGACTATAAAAATAGCTTTTGTACATTGTCTATTGGTCAGCGGCGCTGGTAAAGGTAATAGTATATGGGTTGATAATGTTGTCGTGGAAACGGGCGAAGCGATCGATGCTCCTATTGCAGATGTTAATCCCACTTCTTATATATTCGATGGAACCTACATCGGAGTAGGGAAATGGTCGGAGAAATTTGTATTGCGGAATAAGGGCGTGGGCAATTTGACGGTAAGTGGAATTTCTGGATTAGAAGGTTCCGACTTTTCAACCAATATGATTCCCTCGGAGGTTTCGTTGAGACCGGGTGTAGAGTATGAGTTTTATGTGAAATATACACCCTCGTCTGAGTTGAGCAGTAAATCTGCTACGATGACTATCCATACGAACGGAGGTGACGTCTCTATTGTATTGGAAGGAACAAAGATAATTTTACCCGATGAATACAATCTGGAAAGTTTTGAGAGTGGAACGTTCCCGCCCGTAGGTTGGACTGCCGATAAAGGTTGGACCGCAAGCAGAACTTATGCTACGTCGGGAGACTATTCGGCTTCTTGTAGTTTTGCAGAGAATAACCCGACTTTGGTTTCTCCTCGTCTCGATTGTTCGACGGGTACTCACGAGTTGCAGTTCGACTATGCTAATGTTTGGGAGCCGACGGCAGATGATGCTCCTGCTCCTGAAAGCGAATTTGAAGTTTATTTTTCAAAAAATGGCAAGGAAACGTGGGAGAAAATTGCTACGTGCGATTCTATCAACCAATGGTGGCACATGAAGCTCGATTTGGGAAGCCCGGCATCCGATAATTGCTATATCATGTTTAAATATGTACTCGATGTCGATTTGTCGGGTGGTTGGGACGATGTGCCCGAGTATGCATCTACTTTCTTGGACGATGTAGCTTTACCTCCGTTCTATGGTAGAACTTCTGTTCCGGGAGCTGCAACTACCCCTTCTCCTGAAAATGGAGCAACCGATGTATTTAACGAAGATATTGTATTGTCATGGAACGGAGTACAGTTTGCTAAGGGCTATAAGGTGTATGTTGGAACTTCTACCACAGATTTTTCGGTCGTGCCGGGTACAGAGGTAGAAGGTTGCTCTTATACGATTCCTGAGTTGGATTATGCTACTACTTACTATTGGAAAGTAGTTGCTTATAACGATATGGGAGAGACGCAAAATCCTTCGGTGTGGAGTTTTACGACGCTTGCCGACCAAACTGTGAACACATTCCCGTGGTCTGAGGGATTTGAAGGTGATGTATTTCCTCCGTTAGGTTGGAAGAGCGAGAAAGAGGGATATACAGCATGGGATAGATCTAATTATAATGCATACGATGGTAAAAATGCAGCTTATATTTCTGCTGGGGGCTCCAACGAGCAAGGCATTCTTCAAACACCGATGTTCGTGCTTCCTGCCGATAAAGATATGCAGGTTAGTTTCTACTGGGGAAATGCCGTTCCGTCTGGATTGACGAAATCGGTAAAAGAGACGATGACGATTAACAAAGATACGCTTTACTTCGAAATAAAATCCGATGGAATATGGCAGGAACTCGCCCATATTTCTTCCGCTCAGGCCGAAGGTCAAAAATGGGTTCGTCAGCGAATCGTTTTGTCCGATTATAGAGGTAAGAATGTGAATTTCCGTTGGCGTTACAGTGCAGTAGATTTTACCGGATCAGGAGGTGCTTTGGATAATATTTTGGTTGAAGAAGCTCCCGTTGGAGGAAAAGCTGTTATTAATGTGACTTCTTGGAATGCGGGTGATGTGAATTATAATAAAGCCGTTACCTCAAAGACATTGAATCTTTTGAACGATGGTGAGCAAACAATGAAAATCACCGATGTGTCATTTAAGAATAAGAATTTCTCTACTTCGTTGCACAAGGATTTAGTGTTAGACAGTCGTGAGAGCGTAGATTTCAATATCACGTTCGCTGCCGGTGAAACAGATGCCCTTGTAGAGGACGAGATGACTGTTACATTCGACAATGCTCCTGCCGTGACGTTGCCTGTTTCGGGTAATGCGTTGGGCATGTACACTCGTTATTTTAGTTTTGAAGATGATGAATTTGGTTCTGTGGCTCCCAAAGGCTTTACAACGGTAGATGCCGATCATAAAGCGACAGTTCAACCTCTTATGATAAACTATCCGAATATTGGGAATGCTTATGCCTATATTGTCATTAATCAACAACCGGAACCAGAAGGAGCCGATTGGAGGAATATCTATCCTCGTTCGGGGGACCAACTGTTAGCGACGATGGCTACAAACGACGGGACAGAAGCCGTAGACTGGATTATCAGCGACCAAATGACGGCTCGAAATGATGCCAAGTTCCGGTTTTATGCTAAGTCGTATGATGGAGATAACACCTATCACCCGTGGGCTTATTTGACAGTATTGGTTAGTACGACAGATAACGCTGTGTCTAGCTTTACTCCATTGTCTGGATTTACATCGGTTCAAGTTCCTCACAAGAATAATAACGATAGTCAGACATCGTGGACAGAGTTTGATGTGGATTTAAGTGCATATGCTGGACAGAAAATCTATATAGCTGTTCGTAATAATACTCCGTCGAATGGTTTTGTGACCTTCTTCGATGATTTCTATTTCGAAAATTTTGAATATGTCAATAGTGACAATAGTGCTCCTTATTTTACTACGGTTCCTGAGACAACAGCAACGGTAGGGAAGAAATGGACTTATAACTATTCTGTGGCCGATCCCGATGGAGATCCGTTGACGGTGACCTTGCAGGGCAAACCCTTCTGGCTGGATCATACTCCGGGTACTAACGGCGGTACGATTACCGGCATTCCGGGGGCAGAACAAGAAGTGATTATGAAACTATCTGTTTCAGATGGTTCAAAGACAACTGTTCAAGAAATTATTCTTGTTGTGACTGATGGTTCGGGAATTGAAGGCGTAAATGGTGATCGATTGACGGTTTATCCTAATCCTGTCGTTTCCACGCTCTATTTGAATGAACTGTGTGACAAAGTAGTGATTACCGATATTTCTGGTAAACAGCTGCTTTTTGCCGAGCAAGTAGAAAGTGTAGACGTTTCGATGTTATCGTCGGGTATTTACTTTGTAACCATGCAATTGGGAGATCAAGTCAATACCACCCAAGTTATTAAAAAATAATTAATCCTATGGAAACTATGAAAAGTATGTTTTTTGCCTGTGCATTGTTGTTAGGCAGTGCAGAAGCCTTTTCCGCTGAAAATCTTGTACTCAGCGAAGATTTTGAGAGCCAAATATTCCCTCCTTCGGGGTGGGTTGTAAAAGGTACTGAATTACCGGAAGATCTTGAATCGGGTTATGCGCATTGGAGCCTTAATTGGAATGAAGTAACGGGTTGCAGTATCGCTGGTTCGGGGTGTGCCGAAGTGATGAGTAATTTTAAAGAAGGAGATGCTGGTATTTCGAAGGAGGAGTGGCTTATTACTCCTGCCATGCAGGTTGCTGATAATGCGTCGCTGTCTTTTACTTTTTGGTGTAACGCTTCATCGTTTATGACCAATAAATACGGAAGTTTTTTGGTGAAAGTTTCTACCGATGATGGAGATACATGGAGCGATTTGTGGAATGCAGCTTCTCAGGAAGATATTGAAAACTCTGGACTGACATGGCCGTGGAATAAAGATGCTATGGGGATAGAAAATAACTGGCAAAAGTTAACCCCAAATGTGAGCCTTGAAGCGTATGTCGAGAAGACGATAAAGATTGCATTCTATTTTCGATCTATTCTTGTAAATAATCATACACAAGCGACATTGGCCGTTGACAATGTAAAAGTGGGAAATCAAGAGATTGAAAATTTGCCGGTTGTAGAGGGCTCGACTTCTTACGAGTTTTCCAATTCTTATATCGGTTATTTGGCTCAATCTGAACCGATGACTATTCGTAATGTGGGTTATGGTACGTTGACGATAACCAGCATTGAGGGTATTGAAGGTACAGATTTTTCTACGACACTCGATCCCGCATCCGTTTCTTTGAAGAGGGGAGAAGAGCTTTCATACCGCGTCAATTATACTCCTACGATTACGGGAGCCAAAAGCACGGTCATGAAAATAAATACGAATGGCGGAACTTTGTCGGTCGATTTGTCGGGAACCAAAGTTATGTTGGAAGAAGGATATACTTTGGAAAGTTTCGAAGGTGATATTTTCCCACCGGCCGGTTGGTCTCGTAATGAAGGCTGGAAGACGATGGAAGGTATGGCTACGTCGGGTGTGAAGTCGGTTACAGTAGGCGGTATGATGACGTGTGATATCGTTTCTCCCCGTTTGGATTTATCGGCTGGAAACGGTAAAGTGAAATTCGATTATATCGAAACTACCGGTGAAGAATACATCGATGATTCGTTCTTACCGTCAACATATTTCATTCTTTATTATAAGAAAAATACCGATACCGATTGGACGGAGTTGTGGTGTTCTCTTGATGATAGTAAGTATAATGAATGGGTACAAAAAGAAATCGAGATTAAAGATGCGAATGGAAATTTCGTAGTGGACGATAATGTATACCTACGTTGGACCTATGAGTTTGAAATGGGCGACGGTGGTCTCGATAATATGGTGGTGACCGATATCTATTTCGATAATGTAGTGTTGCCTAAGCTATATGGAGAAGGAGAGCTCCCGTTGGCAATTACGACACCCAATCCGGTGAATGGCGTTTCTAACGTCGATTATAGCAGGTTGACTCTTTCTTGGGAGCCCGCTTTGTTTGCCGATGGATATGAATTGTCGGTAGGAACGGATAAATCCAACCCCACCTCTTTGTTGGAAAATGAGAAATTAGAAGGAAATACATCTGTGTCTTATACGATTCCCGAGCTTGAACCTGCTACTACCTATTATTGGAAAGTTGTACCTTACAATGCAGTAGGTAAAAATGAAAATGCTTCGGTTTGGTCGTTTACTACGATGGAAGATCAGTCTGTACGTGATTTCCCCTATACTATGGGATTTGAAGGAAATAACGGAGAAATTCCTCCTATGGGCTGGAAAAACGATCATGAAGGCAAAGGTATTCAGATGTGGAAATCTAATGAGATAGAGCCGTTTGCTGGAAAATATTCCGCTTCGGTATGGCATAATAATGCGGGCGAGGTTTCTATCCTAACTTCTCCTGTGTTCGCAATCCCTGAAACCGGTGATATAGTTGCTTCTTTTGCTTGGGGTGGAGCTCTTTGCAATCGCCTTGAAAAAGGGTATGAAAATGAAGCGATCACCGAAGGTCCTATTTCCGAAGTTAATGATGCCGATGGAACTCTCTATTTCGAGATTCGTGCTGTCGATGCAGCCGATTGGACTCCTTTGGCTTATACACAGGACCGCACGAAATGGCGTCATAAATATGTTTCACTCGCCGATTATGCTGGTAAGAGTGTGAATATGCGTTGGCGTTTTGTCGCTACTGAAAATGCCGGAGTTTCTTCGGGCGGGGCTTCTCTCGATGAGATATTTGTTGGAGATATAAAAGATATGCCTACCTTAGCCGTTTCGGAAATTAAGAAAGAAAATCTGACTGTATATCCTAATCCTACTTCCGATTATGTCTATTGGGCAGGAGGAAAAGCCGATGTGAAGGTATATGATTTAGCCGGAAATTGTATAAAAGATTTGACCGAAGTCGAGTCTGTGTCTTTGGAAGGATTGGCTTCTGTTATGTATATCGTATCCGTATCGTGTGGCGATTCGGTTTCTACGGCACGAGTAATGAAACGATAAAAGAGCCCGTTTAATCGGGAAATGTATACCAAAGAGGACTCCGTATTGAGGAGTCCTCTTTGTGCCTTTCGAGAAAGATTTGTAAGAATTTGTTTCAAAATTGTATTGAAACTATAAACCCAAACTTTTTGTAGAAAAAATGAAGAGGAAAATTTTGTGTTTTGTAACAGCTCTGTTAAGTTTTTTTATTGTTGAGGCTCAGCAACCTTGTACATTGACTTTGGAAGTGTCGGCTGTTACAGGAGAGGATATGGCTGGGACTCCGTTTCATTTGGAACGGGTAGAATCGGGATTGATTTATGACCGAGTACTAGGTGAGAATGGAACTTATACAATAAATAATATATATTCCGGTATACACCATTTGGTGATTGAAAAAGAGGGATTAAAGACTTATGATAATTCTGCTTTGGATATAAAAGGCGATACCGTGTTAAAGATTAAGTTGGAAGAACCGGTACGTACACCTTATAATTTGCAATCGGTTTTAGCCCATGATCCTAAAACGGGAGTTAATGATGCTTCGTTGGTTTGGAATGAGGAGACCGATTATTTCTTCGATGATTTCGAGAATTATACCTCTTTTACGCTCGATTTCGCTCCGTGGACCGGAATCGATAAGGATCAGACAGAAGCTGCTATGTTAATGCAAGGAGGTTATCCGAATAGTAGCTTGAAACAATATGCGACTATTATTGCTCCCGACGAGGCTTATGTTTCTACTACGGGAGGTGAGGTTTCATGGTGGTTTTATGCCCCTCAATTGCGAGCTTATAGTGGAAAGAAATATATGGGATTTATTCGTACGGCAAGCGGAACTACGAACAATGACTGGGCGATAACCCCTCAGGTACATGTCGGTGTAAATAACGTCGTTCGATTTAAAGCCAAAGCAGCGGATGCTCCTATTGAAAAATTCAAAGTATGGATATCGACCACCGGAACAGAGGAAAGTGATTTCAAACCTTTGACACAGGGTAATTATGAGTCGGTTAAATGGGAACAATGGCTTACGATGGAGTATGATCTTTCGAAGTACGAGGGACAAGATGTTTATATTGCCATTCAATATATTACACAAGCTGGTTGGATGTTGATGGTTGATGATTTTTATGTAGGGCCGGCAAAGTTAAATCCTTCGTCTATAAAAGCTCGTCTTCCGAAAACACGTCGTGTTCGCAAAGCAGCGGAGAGTGATGCCCCTCAAAGTTATACGGTTTATTTAGATGAACAAGAGGTCGGGTCGGTTAAAACGAATTCGTTTATCTTTGAGAATCTTTCGGCTGGAACACATACATTAGGTGTTAAGTCGGTTTATAAAGTTTCCGAGTCGGATATAGCGACAACGACGTTAGAAGTTCCGGCGACTTCGGATTATGCCGATGTAAAAGTAAAAGTTTCTACGAACGGAGGTTCTTCCGAGGGAGTGGCTGTGAACTATCTTTCCGGTTCTTATCAGGTGACCGATACAATCAAATCGGGAATATCTCATTTTGCTTCTTTGAAAAAAGGGGAATATATGATTAGTATTAACGATGATCGCTTTTTGGCGGTAGATACACTCATCGATGTAGACAAGGATATGGAGATAAATTTGTCGTTGGTGGAAAAAATTACTGCTCCATATAATCTATCTGTTGATTTTTCTTATCGTGACGCGGATAAGAAGACCGATGTCTTGTTTAGGTGGAATCAAGATTTGGGTTGGAGCGATAGTTTCGAAGAGTATGATGATTTTGCGACCCAATTCGGTGGCTGGGCCACTTTCGATAAAGATCGTCTGCGTCCTTACGGTATAACCATAAATAATACGTATATATCTATTCCCGGACTTGAACAGGGCGAATCTCCGGTAATGGTATTCAATCCTGAAAAAACGACCCCCCGGTGTGATAGCGATGCATTTTTAAATACGGTTTTCGGGAAAAAATACATCATGTTTTTTGGAGTCCAAAGCAACCTGTCGGACGACTGGCTCGTTTCTCCGAAACAGAAAATCAACAAGG
>ENA-ORML01001184-ORML01001184.1-human-gut-metagenome-genome-assembly--contig:-NODE-1184-length-24266-cov-10.234935_pt1 | contig 24266 bp, 17 predicted proteins | sample MGYA00242103_ERZ508995 | MGnify/ENA primary metagenome ERZ508995 (study PRJEB26280, sample SAMEA2338702) | human gut metagenome | biome: human gut; feature: human-associated habitat; material: faeces... | reverse complement strand
TATTGTTTCATATTGGAGAGCCTTCCGCAAGTCGGTGGTAGGTTTGACGCTTACCGTTTTCTGCGCCATTTTTGCAACTTTTGCAAAAGGACATTGCAAAAGTTGCGTTTTAAGACAGCCCCTTTTGTTGTGTCCGCTTCCGTCTGTGTGCCGTTTGCCGGGAGCGCATATGGGCCGCGCCAAGGGGTTTCCTGAGCGGACCGGGGCAAGCATGGGGGTGTTTTGCGCTCCCTCCTGTCCCGGGGCAGCCGGATGGGGACCAAAAGCCGCCGCCTCCAGCTTAAGCTGCCGGAGGCGGCGGGAAAGGGGTTATGATGGGTCCGGCCCTCAGGCCAGCTCACTGTAAGGCTGGGACTCCGGGGCAGTGGGCTCCGGGGTGCTGCCCTCCTCAAAATCCCGGTAGGCGATGAGGCCTGCGCCGGCGGGGATGAGCTTGCCGATGATGACGTTTTCCTTCAGGCCGATGAGGTGGTCCACCTTACCCTTGATGGCGGCGTCGGTGAGCACCTTGGTGGTCTCCTGGAAGGAGGCGGCGGACAGGAAGGAATCCGTGGCCAGAGAGGCCTTGGTGATGCCCAGCAGGACCATAGAGCACTGCGCCGGGCGGAGCTCCGTCTCTCCGGCATCAATCCGGGCCTGAAGGGCGGCGTTGGCGTCCTCAAACTCAAAGGAGTCCACCGTGGTGCCCACCAGCAGATCCGTGTCGCCGGGGTCTTCGATTTTGACCTTCCGCATCATCTGGCGGATGATGACCTCAATGTGCTTGTCGTTGATGTCCACGCCCTGCTGCCGGTACACGGCCTGAACGCTTTGGACCAGGTAATCCTGCACCGCTTCCACGCCGGAGATCCGGAGGATATCCTGGGGATACAGGGCGCCGTCGGTGATGGGCTGGCCCTTTTCCACCGGCTTGCCGTTTTCAATCTTCAGACCGATGGAGTAGGGAACCTGATAGGTTTTGACCTCGCCGTCGTCTGCTGTGATGGTGATGGTACGCAGGGCGGTGCGGTGGGTTTCGTCGATGGAGACGATGCCGGAGACCTCCGCAATCTGCGCCATCTTCTTGGGCCGGCGGGCCTCGAAAAGCTCCTCGACTCGGGGAAGACCCTGGGTGATGTCGTCGCCGGCAATGCCGCCGGAGTGGAAGGTCCGCATGGTCAGCTGGGTACCGGGCTCGCCGATGGACTGGGCCGCGATGATGCCGACGGCCTCGCCCAGATTGACCTCCTCGGAGGTGGCCAGGTTCATGCCGTAGCACACGGCGCACAGGCCGCTTCTGGCCTGGCAGCCCAGAGGCGTGCGGATATAAATCTTGTGGATTCCATGGGCTTCAAAGAGGGCGGCGTCCTCGGGCATCATGAGCTTGTTCTTGGGATGCAGGAGCTCGCCGGTCTTCGGGTCTACCACGTCGTGAACCGGGTAGCGGCCCCGGATGCGGTTGCCGAAGGTGTCGATGACGTGGCCCTTTTCCACCACCTCGCCCACCCAGATGCCGTGGGTGGTGCCGCAGTCGTGGATGCGGACGATCATATCTTGGGACACGTCCACCAGACGCCGGGTCAGATAGCCGGAGTCGGCGGTCCGCAGGGCCGTATCGGTCAGGCCCTTCCGGGCGCCCCGGGAGGAGATGAAGTATTCCAAGACGGACAGGCCCTCCCGGAAATTGGCCTTGACGGGGATCTCGATGGTCCGGCCGGAGGTGTCGGCCATGAGGCCGCGCATACCGGCCAGCTGGCGGATCTGGTTCATAGAGCCCCGGGCGCCGGAGTCGGCCATCATATAAATGGTATTGTATTGGTCCAGATTGCCCTGCAGGGCGTCGGTGACTTCCTTAGTGGTCTGCTCCCACTGTTCAACCACCAGGCGGTAGCGCTCGTCATTGGTGATATAGCCCCGTTTAAAGTACTGGTCGATTTTGACCACCTGCTGCTCTGCCTGCTTAATCAGGGTGTACTTGGCCTGGGGAATGTTCATATCGGCAATGGAGACGGAGATGGCGCCCTTGGTGGAGTATTTGTAGCCCAGGGCCTTCACCCGGTCCAGCATTTCCGTGGCGATGGTAAAGCCGTGCTTGCGGATGCACCGGTCGATGATCCGGCCCAGCTGCTTCTTGCCCACCAGGAAATCCACCTCCAGGCCGAACTCCTGGCCCGGCACGGAGCGGTCCACAAAGCCCAGATCCTGGGGAATGGGCTCGTTGAAGATGAGCCGGCCCACGGTGGCGTGAATCAGGCGGTAGGTCATCCGGCCGTTGATCTCTCTGCCGTAGCGCACCCGGATGGGGGCATGGAGTCCCACGTCGCCGTCTCCATAGGCCACAATGGCCTCTTCCACGCTGGAGTAGCTGTGCTTGGGCAGGAAGGAGGCCTCCCGCTTTCCCGCTTCCCGGGCGGCCTTGTTGGCGGCCAGGAACTCGTCGGCATCCACCAGCTGGTTCTGAGGCAGGTCGGTGTCTCCGGAATCGGTGACGTACACCTCTTCGGCGCCCCGCTCGGCCTTGCCCAGGCGGATATAGGTGAGGTAGTACGCGCCCAGGATCATATCCTGGGTGGGCACGGTAACCGGCTGGCCGTCCTGGGGACGGAGCAGGTTGTTGGCCGAGAGCATGAGCATCCGGGCCTCGGCCTGGGCCTCGGCGGACAGGGGAACGTGAACGGCCATCTGGTCGCCGTCGAAGTCGGCGTTGAAGGCGGTGCAGCACAGGGGGTGCAGCTTGATGGCCCTGCCCTCCACCAGAACCGGCTCAAAGGCCTGGATGCCCAGGCGGTGCAGGGTCGGGGCCCGGTTGAGCATCACGGGACGGTCTTTGATGATATCGTCCAGGGCGTCCCAGACCTCGGTCTTGCCCTTGTCGATCATTTTTTTGGCGGACTTGATGTTGTTGGCCAGGCCGTCGGAGACCAGCTTCTTCATAACGAAGGGCCGGAAGAGCTCGATGGCCATTTCCTTGGGCAGGCCGCACTGATAGAGCTTCAGCTCGGGGCCGACCACGATGACGGAACGGCCGGAGTAGTCCACCCGCTTGCCCAGCAGATTCTGCCGGAAGCGGCCCTGCTTGCCCTTGAGCATGTCGGACAGGGATTTCAGGGCCCGGTTGTTGGCGCCGGTGACGGGGCGGCCCCGGCGGCCGTTATCGATGAGGGCGTCCACGGCCTCCTGGAGCATCCGCTTCTCGTTGCGGATGATGATGTCCGGGGCGTTCAGCTGCAGCAGCCGCTTCAGCCGGTTGTTCCGGTTGATGACCCGGCGGTACAGGTCATTGAGGTCCGAGGTGGCGAACCGGCCGCCGTCCAGCTGGACCATGGGCCGCAGGTCCGGCGGGATGACGGGCAGCACGTCCATGATCATCCAGCTGGGCTTGTTGCCGGACTGGCGGAAGGATTCCACCACCTCCAGCCGCTTGACAATCCGCAGCTTCTTCTGGGCGGAGGCGTCCTTGAGCTCGCTGTGCAGCTGAGCCGACAGCTCATCCAGGTCGATGGCCTCCAGCAGCTCCTTCACGGCCTCGGCGCCCATGCCGGCCCGGAAATCGTCCTCGTATTTCTCCCGCATGTCCCGGTATTCCTTCTCCGAGAGGATCTGGTTCCGGGACAGGGGGCAGTCGCCGGGGTCGGTGACGATATAGGAGGCGAAGTACAGGACCTTCTCCAGGACCTTGGGGCTGATGTCCAGAATCAGACCCATCCGGGAGGGGATGCCCTTGAAGTACCAGATGTGGCTGCAGGGGGCGGCCAGCTCAATGTGGCCCATCCGCTCCCGGCGGACCTTCGCCTTGGTGACCTCCACGCCGCAGCGGTCGCAGATTTTGCCCTTATAGCGGATTTTCTTATACTTGCCGCAGTGGCATTCCCAGTCCTTGGTGGGTCCGAAAATCCGCTCGCAATACAGACCGTCCCGCTCCGGCTTCAGGGTGCGGTAGTTGATGGTCTCCGGTTTTTTGACCTCGCCGTAGGACCACTGACGGATCATCTCCGGAGATGCAATTCCGATTTTAATCGCATCAAAGGTGGCATTTGCCATACAATCGCGCCTCCTTTACTCGTCGCCGGCCGGCTCGCCGTCCTCCGGCGCGGCCAGGTCGCTGAATACATCCATAATATCCTCGGGGCCGTCCTCGTCCACGTTGTAGCCGGATTCAAAGACCTCCTGCTCGTCGGTGACGTAGGTTTCGTCCTCAGAGGAGTAGATTGCCTCATCATCCTCGTCCTCGTCCTTGAGCTCGATTTCGTTGCCCGTTTCATCCAGGACGCGGATGTCCAGGCACAGGGACTGGAGCTCTTTCACCAAAACCTTAAAGGACTCGGGCACGCCGGGCTTGGGCACGTTGTTGCCCTTGACGATGGCCTCGTAGGTTTTGACACGGCCGGTGATGTCGTCGGATTTTACGGTCAGAATCTCCTGGAGGGTGTAGGCCGCGCCGTAGGCCTCCAGGGCCCAGACTTCCATCTCACCGAACCGCTGGCCGCCGAATTGGGCCTTGCCGCCCAGGGGCTGCTGGGTGACCATGGAGTACGGGCCGGTGGACCGGGCGTGAATCTTGTCGTCCACCAGGTGGTGGAGCTTCAGGAAATAGGGGTAGCCCACGGTGACCAGATTGTCGAAGGGCTCGCCGGTGCGGCCGTCGTACAGGACGGTCTTGCCGTCCTCCCGAAGTCCGGCCAGCTTCAGGGTTTCCCGGATATCCTTCTCGTTGGCGCCGTCGAAGATGGGAGTGGAGACCTTCCAGCCCAGAGCCTTGGCGGCATAGCCCAGGTGCACTTCCAGCACCTGGCCGATGTTCATTCGAGAGGGCACGCCCAGGGGGTTCAGCACAATGTCCAGGGGGGTGCCGTCGGGCAGGAAGGGCATATCCTCCTCAGGCAGGACCCGGGACACAACGCCCTTGTTGCCGTGGCGGCCGGCCATCTTGTCGCCCACGGAGATCTTCCGCTTCTGGGCCACGTAGACCCGGACGACTTTATTGACGCCGGGGGGCAGCTCGTCGCCGTTTTCCCGCTTGAATACCTTGACGTCTACCACGATGCCGCTCTCGCCGTGGGGCACCTTCAGGGAGGTGTCCCGGACCTCTCTGGCCTTCTCGCCGAAGATGGCCCGCAGGAGCCGCTCCTCCGGGGTGAGCTCGGTTTCGCCCTTGGGCGTGACCTTGCCCACCAGATAGTCGCCGGAGCGGACCTCGGCGCCGATGCGGATGATGCCGTCCTCGTCCAGATCCTTCAGGGTGTCTTCGCCCACGTTGGGAATGTCCCGGGTGATTTCCTCCGGTCCCAGCTTGGTGTCCCGGGACTCGGTCTCATGCTCTTCAATGTGAATGGAGGTGAACACGTCCTCCCGGACCAGGCGCTCGTTGAGGAGGATGGCGTCCTCGTAGTTGTAGCCCTCCCAGGTGACGAAGCCGATGAGGACGTTTTTGCCCAGGGCAATCTCGCCCTGAGAGCAGGCGGGGCCGTCGGCGATGATCTGCTCGGCCTCCACCCGTTCTCCCACCTCCACAATGGGCCGCTGGTTGACGCAGGTGCCCTGGTTGGAGCGGGTGAACTTGGTCAGCTTATGGGTGACGGTTTCGCCGCTGTCGTATTTCACGGTGATGTTCGTGGCGGACACGGCGGTCACCTGGCCGGGGCCCTGGGCCTTGATGCAGACCTCGGAGTCCACGGCGCACTTGTGCTCGATGCCGGTGGCCACAATGGGGGCCTCGGTCACCATCAGGGGCACGGCCTGGCGCTGCATGTTGGCGCCCATGAGGGCCCGGTTGGCGTCGTCGTTCTGGAGGAAGGGGATGAAGGCCGTGGCCACGGAGCACATCATCTTGGGGGACACGTCGATGTAGTCGATCATGTTGCGGTCCACCTCGATGATCTCGTTGCGGTGGCGGCAGGTAATCCGGGCGTTGGCCAGGCAGCCGTTTTCGTCCACCGGCTCGTTGGCCTGGGCCACGTAATAATCGTCCTCCACGTCGGCGGTCATATACTGCACGGTGTCCGTGACGAAGCCGGTCTCCTTGTCCACCTTCCGGAAGGGGGCCTCCACAAAGCCGTACTCATTGACCTGGGCGTAAGAGGCCAGGTAGTTGATGAGGCCGATGTTGGGACCTTCGGGGGTCTCGATGGGGCACATCCGGCCGTAATGGCTGTAGTGCACGTCCCGGACGTCGAAGGAGGCCCGCTCCCGGCTCAGACCGCCGGGGCCCAGGGCGGAGACGCGGCGCTTGTGGGTCAGCTCGGCCAGGGGATTGTTCTGGTCCATGAACTGGGACAGGGGAGACGAGCCGAAGAACTCCCGGATGACCGCAGTGACCGGCCGGATGTTGATGAGGCTCTGGGGCGTGACGGCGTCCAGGTCCTGGACGGTCATCCGCTCCCGAATCACCCGCTCCAGCCGGGTAAAGCCCACCCGGAGCTGATTCTGAAGCAGCTCGCCTACGCAGCGCAGGCGGCGGTTGCCCAGATGGTCGATGTCGTCGGTGACGCCGACGCCGGCGGCCACGCAGCACAGATAGTTGATGGAGGCCAGAATGTCGTCGGTGATGATATGCTTGGGGATCAGGTCGTCCCGCCGCAGGGCGATGGCCTCGGCCCAGCCGTCCTCGGCTACGGTGTCCAGCATTTCCCGCAGGACGGAGAAGCGAACCTTCTCGTGAATTCCGTACGCCTTGGGATCGAAGGAGACGAACTGGGCCATATCCACCATGCCGTTGGAGAAGACCTTCAGAGTCCGGCCGCCCTCCAGGGCCAAAAGGGCCTGATTGACGCCCCGGGCGGAGAGCTCCTGGGCCCGGGCCCGGGTGAGCGTCTCGCCGGGCATGGCCAGAATTTCGCCGGTCATGGGGTCGGCCACCGGCTCGGCCAGAGTCTGACCGGACAGGCGGGACCAGATATCCATCTTCTTATTGAATTTGTACCGGCCCACCTTGGACACGTCGTAGCGCCGGGCATCGAAGAACAGCGCGTCCATATACGCCTCGGCGTTTTCCACTGTGGGGGGCTCGCCGGGACGCAGGCGGCGGTAGATCTCCAGGAGGCTTTCCTCCCGGGTCTTGCAGACGTCCTTTTCTATGGTGGCGCGGATGAGGGGATCGTCGCCGAACAGCTCCCGGATTTTGTCGTCGGTGTCCACCCCCAGGGCCCGGATCAGGCAGGTGATGGGCAGCTTCCGGTTTTTATCGATGCGGACGTAAAACACGCCCTGGTTGTCGGTTTCATATTCCAGCCAGGCGCCCCGGTAGGGGATGACGGTGGTGGTATAGGTGTGCTGGTCCGCCTTGTCCACCTCGTGGCCGTAGTACATGCCGGGAGAGCGGACGATCTGGGAGACGATGACACGCTCGCCGCCGTTGATGACGAAGGTGCCGCCGTTTGTCATAATGGGGAAATCCCCCATGAAAATTTCCTGCTCCTTGATCTCGTCGGTCTCGGTGTTGCGCAGACGGACCCGGACCTTAATGGGCCGGGCGTAAGTGGCGTCCCGCTCCACGCACTCCTCCACGGTGTACTTGGGGGCGTCCTTCATGGTAAAATCCAGGAAAGACAGCTCCAGCTTTCCGCTGAAGTCCGTGATTGTGCCCACGTCCCGGAAGACCTCCTGCAGGCCCTCGTTCAGGAACCACTGATAGGAGTCCTTCTGGATCTTCAGAAGATTTGGCATTTCCAGGATTTCCTGATATTTGGCATAGCTTTTCCGCATGGTCTTACCAAACAGCTGATCCTTGACCATCGCCATTTACGTCATCACAGCCTTTCTCTCGGCAAATGCCGGAATGATGTATGTTGATTCGTACGTCCGGGACCGTGGATTCTTTTTTCTTTTCCAGGTCTTGACACGGACCCGCCGCTGTGGTACTATGTTTCTGCACAATGGGGTGATAGGCAATGCGCATCACCACAGCATGGGCAACCATGATAGCACATTTTTCCGTGTTTGTCAATATTTTTTGGGCCACAGGGTCTGCTTTTTTCCGAGAGACGGATGTCTTCCGGGCTGGAAAAGGCAGCTTCTGTGGATTTCCTTTGCGCCGGAGACGGTTTTCCCGTTTCAGGGTATACCGCCCGGCTCCCTGAGAGCCGGGCGTATCCATACATTATGTAATAAAAGGAGAGGAAATTGTAGCATGCACAAGCACCCAATTCGCAGAGGCGCGGCCGCCCTGCTGGCCGCGCTGACCCTGGTTCAGGGCGCCGCTTTGAGCAGTTTGGCTGCCCAGGTGGAGCAGGCGGACGGCATTGCCGCCCTGAGCCAAACGAAGGAAGCTGCGCCCCAGCTGCAAAACGGCTCCGCCGTCATCCCGGCGGGAAGCAGCCCGGAGCAGGTGAAGGAGATCCTGGCCGAAGCCCTGGTGGCCAACGCCCAGGAGTTGGACGCCCAGAGCCTGGAGTGGGAGTACTATTGTACCGGCAAGAACGGCCTGCTCACCAACGACGCCTGGGGCTCCGTGAACGGCTTTACCAGCGAGAAAAAGGTCGTATTTGTTCCCACGACCTTTACCCACCCCGCTTTGGCGGACAATGAGGATCGAGACTATCAGGTGCGCCTGGCGGGCACGGAAACGGCGGTGACCCTGACCAAGCTGGCCAAGCAGCCGGCTTCCATTGTCCTGCAGGACGGCTGCACGGTTTCGCTGCCTTACCGGGAAGATGTGAGCGTGGACTACGACGCCCTGGGCCGGGCTATTTTTGCCGCTGCAGTGCAGGAGATCACCCCGGAGCTGCAGGCGGAGGATGTGTCCATAGAATATTACGCCACAGCAACAACGGGCTCTGTGGGAGATCTGGGCAAGGCCTGGATGCCTCTGGAGGGCGGCACGAAGAATGGGCTGTCCTATCCGGCGATTTCCGCCGGGACCCAGCGGATCCGCATCTCCTGGGCCGGAAATGATACATATTATAGTTGTTCGGCAGAGACGACCGTGATGATCACGGAGCGGTCTGAGGCGCCCTATGTGTTGCAGGACCCGGTGGGCAGCGTGACCCTGGCCCTTCGGGAGGACCTGACGGTGGACTACGACGCCCTCCGGACTCAAATTTTCCACGCAGTCATCGCCTCCTCTGAGGTGCTCACCCCGGAAAATGTGACGATACAATATTATTATCGGGGCATTACCGACCTGGACTCCAAATGGCTTCCCCTGGAAGGCGAGACTCTGGTAGGCAGCCTGTCCTATCCGGCCATTTCTGCCGGAGAGCAGAAAATCCGGATCACCTGGAGCGGGAATCAGACCTACGCGCCCACTGCTATTGAGTCGGCGGTTACGGTCCAGGACCGGGAGGAAATCCAGTTCCAGCTCCGGGAGGGTCCCTACTCCGTGGGGATGGTTTTCGACGGTGCCCAGAGCTATGATTATGAGGCAACGGCGGCCGCCATTTTTGAGGCCGTGGTGGCCGGGACCCAGCCGGTGCAGCTCACCGCCGACGATGTGACGGTGGAATACAACGCCAGCCTGCTGCCGGAGGTATATGAGGACTTTCAGCCCCTGGACGCCTCCGATCTGACCAACTTGAAAAAGTTCGGCACCGGCACCTGGCAGATCCGCATCTCCTGGGCCGGAAACCGGGAGTACCGGGGCGGCTCCGTTGTGGTGGAGGTAGAGACCACAGACAGCCGGCTGGAGAGCCGCGTGGCGCTCAAAACCGGCGTGTCCTTCTCCTATGATATGGACCCGGCGGTGATGAAGCAGGCGATCTTCGACAACGTCATCGACTGGGAGAACGCCCAGCTGCCGGAAAAGGAGACGCTGAGTCTTGAGGACTTTACCCTGGAATACTACAGCGAGGCGGTCCTGCTGGACGGCGGCATTCAGTCCGGCATCCGGAACTGGGCGCCTGTGGAAGGAAAGGTTTACGCCGTTGGCGGCGTGACCCTGGGCAGCTATCCCCAGATGGGCGCGGGCGAGCAGCAGATTCGCATTTCCTATCGGGGCAGCGCCGACTACCGGCCCAGCGACAGCGCAGAGGGAACCGTCAGCGTCGCCAAGGCCAAGGTCCAGGTGCGCGTCCACTCCGACAACATCTTTGCCGACGAGGCCCTGCCCGAGGGCTTTATCACCACCTCCCCGGCGGACCGGTTTGACTTCTACACCATTTATGCCGGGGTCACCAGCAACGTCACCACCGGGGTTTACCTGGATTTGCCGGACCGCTATACGGACAGCGCCGTCATCCGGCTCCTGGATCCCATTGTGGAGAAGATCTGGGGCAAGAGCTTTACGCAGATGCTGAACGACGGCGTCACCGTGGGCGAGCTCCGGGAGCTGCTGAATACGCAGGAGCTGCTGGATCTGCTGGAGACTCTGAACGTTGACACGGGCACCTTCGGGGAGATTCTCCGGGTGGTGGGGAACCTGCCCTCCATTGTGGACGGAGTCCGGGTCAGTTTCGGCACCCCCAACCGGGCGGGTCTTTACACCGTGGCGGTGGTCACCGACAACGAGAACTATGAGACCGGCGTGGGCATGGGCTTCCTCCTGGTGAAGATGCGCCTGTCCGGAGTACAGCTGACCTGGAATCAGGAGCTGAGCTCCATCAGCGCCGCAGAGGCCGAGGAGTTTGACTTTGGCGCCACCTTGTCCTATGACGGCGACGTCAGCATCTCCCAGGAGAGCGTTCACTACCTGTACACCGGTCTGACCAGCAGCTGGCGGCTTTACTCCAGCACCACCACACCGCCCACCGAGCCGGGCAGCTATGTGGTGACCGTGGTCACCCTGGGCGGAAATTATCAGGCCGCCCCCATCACCCGGAGCTTCCGGATCACCAAGTAAAATTTCCTGCAAACAGGACGTCTCCAGCCGGAGGCGTCCTGTTTTTACAGCTTGCCTGTGTTCTGTGGGGAAGATCTCCATGCGCGCGGCGGAAAACGGGGCGCTGGCAAGAAAACTGGAACCGCTTCTGCCGGTATGTACGAGGTCATCCCGGATTGTCTCGGGGAGCCTGGGGGAGCCTAGTGCCGCCTTGACAAATGGGGAAGGGAAAGGTAAAATAAAGCCGAAAGACCCGGTCGGCCGTTTGGTCGGCAGGAAGGGGCTGGGGATAAAAGTTAGAATGAACTAACTAAAAAAGTCCCGGAAGAAACGCCCTGCAGGAGCCGCGCTGCGGCGCTGGAGGGCCCACATGAAAGAGGTGTACCCCATGCTGTGTTTACAGGAAATCAGTTGGAATGCGCCGGATGGAAGTCCGGTTTTACAGAATTTGAATCTCACCGTGCCGGAAGGAAAGCTGATGGTCATCACCGGCCCAAACGGCGGGGGGAAGACGACGCTGGCCCGGATCATCGCAGGAATTGAACGGCCGGCCTCCGGCCGGATTGTGCTGGACGGAGAGGACATCACCGGAATGGACGTGACCCAACGGGCCCGCTTGGGAATCAGCTTTGCGTTTCAGCAGCCGGTCCGGTTCAAGGGAATTACCGTCAGACAGCTGCTGGAGACGGCCGCAGGCGGGAGCCTGACGGAGAAGCGGCTGTGCGATCTTTTGGGGAGCGTGGGGCTGTGCGCCAAGAATTACCTGGACCGGGAGGTCAACGCAACCCTCTCCGGCGGAGAGATGAAGCGGATTGAAATCGCCACGATTTTGGCCCGCCGTACCCGCTTGGCCGTATTTGATGAGCCGGAGGCGGGCATTGACCTGTGGAGCTTCAAAAGTCTCATTCATGTGTTCCGGCAGATGCATGAGGCTCGGAAGGAAACGCTGGTCATCATTTCCCACCAGGAGCGGATTCTGCGGATTGCCGATGAGATTGTGCTTTTGGCCGACGGGACGGTGCAGGCCCAGGGGCCGGGAGATGAAATGATGATGCGTGTGCTCACGGCAGGCGGAGTGAAAGCCGCCTGCTGCAGGGAGGAGGCGTTGTTTCGTGAATGAGATTACCAAAAAGCTGCTGAAGCTGGTTTCCGATTGGAGCGGCACGTTTCCCGGCGCTTACCACATCCGGGAGGACGGCTGCAGCGCCGGGGTCCGGTCCAGCGACCGGATTCACATAGAGAGCAAGACCGACCGGCCGGGCTTGGAGATTCGCATTTTGCCCGAAACGGTGGGGGAGACGGTTTCCATCCCCGCCTGCGTCACCCATGGGGACGTAGACGACCTGGTCTATAACGACTTCTATGTGGGCCGGGACGCCGATGTGACCATTGTGGCCGGCTGCGGGGTCCACACGGAGACCGGGGAGCCCGCCCGGCACAGCGGCATCCACCGCTTCTTCCTGGAGCCGGGGGCCCATGTGAAATACGTCGAGAAGCACATCGGCACAGGGGGCGGACCTGGACTTCGCTCCATCGACCCGGTTACGGAAATATATTTGGAGCGCGATGCCGTCCTGGAGATGGACACGGTGCAAATCGGCGGGGTGGACCGCTCCACGCGCAAGACCTCCGCCACCGTGGCGGCCGGGGCCAAGCTGCTGATTCGGGAGCGGATTTTAACAGAGGGGGAGCAGCAGGCGGACACGGAATTTCAGGTTACGCTGGACGGAGCGGGCGCTGCGGCGGACCTGATTTCCCGCGCCGTGGCCCGGGGCGCGTCCCGTCAGTCCTATTGCTCCACCATGACCGGCAACGCTCCTTGCAGCGGACATTCGGAGTGCGACGCCATCATCGACGGGACCGCCGTGGTGGATGCGGCGCCGAAGCTCTGCGCGCACCATGCCGATGCGGCGATGATTCATGAGGCGGCCATCGGGAAGATTGCCGGGGAGCAGATTTTGAAGCTGCGCACCCTGGGCCTGACGGAGCAGGAGGCCGAGGCGAAGATCATCGAAGGCTTCCTCAGCTGACGGGATCAGGAGGCGCCAGTGAAAATCCAAGTATTATACGGCATTTTGATCCCCTTTTTGGGAACGTCTTTGGGCGCAGCCTGCGTGTTTCTCATGAAGAAGTCCATGAGCGACAGGATGCAGCGGATTCTCACGGGATTTGCCGCCGGCGTCATGGTGGCTGCTTCCATTTGGAGCCTGCTGCTGCCCGCCATGGAGCAGGCGTCTGCCATGGGAAGGTGGTCCTTCGTCCCGGCAGTTGCCGGTTTTTGGCTGGGGATTTTGTTCCTGCTGCTTTTGGACCACCTCATTCCCCACCTGCACCGGAACAGCCGGTATGCAGAGGGGCCCCGGAGCCGGCTGCAGAAGACCACCATGCTGGTGCTGGCCGTCACGCTGCACAACATCCCGGAGGGCATGGCCGTGGGCGTGGTTTACGCCGGATATCTGACGGGAAACGTGGAGATTTCCGCCATGGGCGCTTTGGCGCTGTCACTGGGAATTGCCATTCAAAATTTTCCGGAGGGCGCCATCATCTCGACGCCGCTGAAGGCAGAGGGTGTAAAGCGGACCCGTGCCTTTGTCGCCGGCGTGCTGTCCGGTATTGTGGAGCCTGTGGGGGCGGCGTTGACCATATTGGCGGCGAGCCTGGTGGTTCCCGCGCTTCCGTATTTGCTCAGCTTCGCCGCCGGGGCTATGCTTTACGTGGTGGTGGAGGAGCTGATTCCGGAGATGTCTCAGGGCAAGCATTCCAACGTGGGGACGGTCTTTTTCGCCCTGGGGTTTTGCGTCATGATGGTGTTGGACGTGGCCTTGGGCTAGTCGCAATTCCAGCCCTTGCGGCGCATTTTGAAAATTCTTCTTGCTATCTTTCGGCTCCTATGATATAATAACCCAGCTATGGAATGGAAGTCCTTCGGGATGTAAGATCGGCTTGCCGTCTGCCGGAAACGCGGCTGCCGCCCTGTCGGCGGATGGAGGTTCATTATTATGGAAGCTTTGAAAATTGTCATTTCAGTTTTGTTGTGCCTGGTCAGCGTGGCCCTGATTGCCATTGTGACGCTCCAGTCCGGGAAGGAAGCCGGCCTGTCCGGCGCCTTGGCCGGCGGCAAGGACAGCTATCTGTCCAAATCCAAAACCGGTAACCGGGATAAGCTGTTGGCCTCTCTGACCAAGTGGTTTGCCCTGGCCTTTGCGGTTTTGGCTCTGGCTCTGAACTTGGTGTAAAAAGCAGATAAACCCGGCATAGCCCAGGCGGCCGTGCCGGGTTTCTTTCCCGCCGGGAAGAAAAAAGGGCTGCCTCAAAATAGAATTTTCTAAAAACAACCTGATATTTATGGCACAGAAAACGAGTATTCTTCGTTTTCTGTGCCATTTTTACAACTTTTTCTAAGAAAAATTAAATTTTGAGGCAGCCTCTTTCCCGTGGGGAAGGTTATTCCGCCGAAATCAAGTAGTAGTACACCGGCTGGCCGCCGGAGAGCAGGTTGACATCGGCATCGGGGCAGACGGAGGAGAAAATACCGGCCGCTTTGGAGGCCTGCTTCTCTGTGATATCCGCTCCGTAAAAAATCGTGATATACTCCCGGCCCGTATCTCGGACCTGTTCCGCCAGGCCTCGCAGGACGGCGTTCAGGTCCCGGGAGGTGGCAAAAAGAGACTTGTTGTACATGGCCAGGTAATCGCCCTGACGGATCTGATGGCCGTCGAAGTCGGAATCCCGCGCGGCGTAGGTCACCTGTATGGTGTCCACCTGCCCCAGCGCCTCGGTCATGGCAGCCACGTTGTTCTCCTCCGTCCCCTCGGGATCATAGCTCAGCAGCGCGGTAATTCCCTGGGGGATGGTTTGAGAGGGGATGACGATCACCTTCTTCTCGGTGAGGGGATCTACCTGCTGGGCCGCCATGATGATATTCTTATTGTTGGGGAAGACGAACACCGTCTCCGCCGGGACCCGGTTTACAACGGTGAGAATATCCTGGGTGGAGGGGTTCATCGTCTGTCCGCCGGAAATCACGCCGTCCACGCCCAGATCCTGAAACACCGAAACGATGCCGTCGCCGGCGCACACGGCGACCACGCCGAATTTCTTCTCCGGCGCTGCCACCTGGGGCTGAAGCTCCTGCTCGCTCATCACCTTCTCCGTATGCTGCAGGCGCATATTTTCGATCTTCACCGTGACGAAGGAGCCGTAGGTCAGCGCCTCCTGAAGGGCGGTGCCGGGATTATTGGTGTGAACGTGAACCTTGATGATCTCGTCGTCCTCCACCAGCACCAGGCTGTCGCCCAGCTCCTGGAGGAACGCGCGCAGCTGCTCCGGGTCCTTCCGGTTCTCCCGGGAGACAATGAACTCGGTGCAGTAGGGGAAGGTGATGTCCTCGGTGTTGAACTCGGAGAAATCCGCCTGCTCCTTCGGGGCCTCCCCCTGAAAATCCTCCGGGACGGAGACGTCCTCGCCCCGCAGGGCCAGGAGCATGGCCTCCAGAGCCCAGAGCCAGCCCTTTCCGCCGGCATCGATTACACCGGCTTTTTTCAGCACCGGATTTTGATGGACCGTATTGGCCAGGGCGATTCGGGCCTCCTCCACGGCGGCCTCCTGGACGAATTCAAAATAGCTGTTTTCCGATGCGGCCTGGGCGGCTTTTGCCGCAGACAGGCGGGCGACTGTGAGAATGGTGCCCTCTGCGGGCTTCATCACCGCTTTGTAGGCGGCGTCGACGCCCTCCTGCAGGGCCCTTGCCCAGAGGACGCCGTCGCATTCCTTCGCGCCTTTTAAGGCCTTGGAAATGCCCCGAAACAGGAGGCTCAAAATGACACCGGAGTTGCCCCGGGCGCCCCGGAGCATGGCGGAGGCCGTGATGGAAGCCGCCTTTTCCAGGGTGGGGTCCTCGGCCTTCTTCAGGTCCGCCACGGCGGCGTTCATGGTCATGGACATGTTGGTGCCCGTGTCGCCGTCGGGCACGGGAAAGACGTTGAGCTCGTTGATCGATTGCTTGTGGATTTCAATAGAGGCGGCCGCGCTGATGATCAGTCTGCGAAAATCGGCCCCGTGGATGGTTTGCCTCAATGGAATTTACACCTCCGAAATTGGGACTGGCCCAATAGTAGGATTGGGCTCACCCAATCATCATGGAATCGATGTAGACGTTCACAGCGCGGACCTGGGTGCCGGTGCATTTGTTCACCACGTAACGCACCTCGGAAATGATCGAGGCGCCCACGGCGGCCAGATTGACTCCGTGGTCCACCATGATGTGCAGGTCGATGGAGATGGTGTCGTCCTCGTGAAATTGGACCCGGACGCCTTTGCTCATGGATTCCTTCCGGAGCAGATGAACCAGGCCGTCGGTCATGGAGCGGACCGCCATCCCCTTGACGCCGAAGCAGTTGGAGGCGGCGACGCCGGCAATGTTGGTGTAGACGTTGCTGCCGATGACGACAGCACCCCTTTCCGTATTCTGACGAATCATACAGGTACCTCCTTTGCCGGAAGACCGGCAATACTATGCTGTTATTCTATCCCATCGCCGGGGAAAACACAAGCAGGCCGCCGGAAAACGCAGAATTTCGTTTTCCGGCGCACCTGGAAGGACGTCAGATCATCGGCGCTTCCCAGCAGGCGGGAGCGGGGATATCCAGCAGCTTGGCCACGGTGGGGGCCACGTTGGCCAGACCGTAACGGCCGTCCCGGATTTCATAACGGGTGTCTTTGTCGTAAATGATGAAGGGGACGGGATTCAGGCTGTGGGCCGTGCGGATGGAGGTCTTGCCCTTTTTCGTCTCCGTCATCTGGTCGGCGTTGCCGTGGTCGGCGGTGATCAGCACCGTGTAGCCGGTGGCATCGGCGGCCTCCAGAATCCGGGCCAGACCCCGGTCTACGCATTCCATGGCGGTAATCACCGCCTCCAGGACGCCGGTATGGCCCACCATGTCTCCGTTTGGATAGTTGCACCGGAGGAAATCGTATTGCCCGGAGGCCATGGCGGCTACCATATGGTCCGTAATCTCCACGGACTTCATCGCAGGCGCCTGCTCAAAGGGAATCACATCGGAGGGAATCTCCTCATAGGTTTCCAGCCGCTCGTCCACCTTGCCGGACCGGTTGCCGTTCCAGAAATAGGTGACGTGGCCGTATTTCTGAGTCTCGGACAGGGCGTACTCCCGGATGCCGTGGGCGCACAGCAGCTCGGTCAGGGTGTTTTGAATCACCGGGGGGTCCACCAGGTAGCGCTGGGGAATCTTCAGATCCCCGTCGTACTCCAGCATCCCGGCAAATTCCACGCCGGTATAGTCGCCCCGGTCAAATTTGTCGAAATCCTTCCGGTCGAAGGCCAGGGAAATCTCCTGGGCCCGGTCTCCCCGGAAGTTAAAGAGAATCACGCTGTCGCCGTTGGCGATTTTGGCGACGGGCTCCCCGGACCGGTCTACCACAAAGGCGGGCAAATCCTGGTCGATGCAGTTGAGCTCCTGCCGGTAGGTCTCGATGGCCTGCCGGGCGGAGGGGAACCGGCGGCCCTGACCCTGGACATGGGTCCGCCAACCGGCCTCTACCATCGGCCAGTTGGCCTGGTAACGGTCCATGGTGATCTGCATCCGGCCGCCGCCGGAGGCGATGGCATAGTCGAAGCCGGGCTCGCGGAGAGAAGCCAGCAGCTCCTCCAGCCGGTCCACATAGGTCAGGGCGGAGGTGGCGGGAACATCCCGGCCGTCCAGGAGAATGTGACAATAGGCCCGGCGGACGCCGGCGGCCTTGGCCGCCTTCAGCATGGCGAACAGATGGGAGATGTTGGAGTGGACGTTGCCGTCCGACAGAAGACCCAGAAAATGCAGGGCCTTGTTCTGATTCAGGCAGTTGGACACCAGATCGGTCCAGGTTTTGGACTGGAACAGCTTGCCGGATTCAATAGACTCCTCCACCAGCTTGGCTCCCTGGGAGTAGACCTGACCGCAGCCCAGGGCGTTGTGTCCCACCTCGGAGTTGCCCATATCCTCGTCGGTGGGCAGGCCGACGGCGGTACCGTGGGCCTTGAGCCAGGTGTGGGGGTAGCGCTCCAGAAGCATGTCCAGGGTGGGCGTCCGGGCCTGCTTCACCGCGTCGCCGGGCCCCCCGTCGCCCCGGCCCACGCCATCCATAATAACCAATACAACGGGTTTTTTCATATTTGATAGCCTCCAGCTGAAAAGTATCCGTTTTGGGATCTAAGCCATACTATTTTACACCATTTTCGGGATAGAAACAACTGTTTTTTTCATTTCCTCCGAAAAAGACAAAAACTGCCGCCCCGATTCCGGCTTCCTGTTGCAGATAGACCAGAAGGTATGCCCGGCAGGGGCCCAAGCTGCCGCTCCTGCTTCACAGCAAAACGCGCTGCCAAGCGGACCCGCTTGCAGCGCGTTTTCCGGAATGCCGGATTATTTTCCGTTGATCTGTGCGGACAGATGGACCGACAGGACCGCCAGGGAGGTGGCCATATTCTCGTACTGCACCAGAATGTGGGGCGGCACGTCCAGATGGGCCGGGGCGAAGGTCCAGACGGCCTTAATGCCGTTGGCGATGAGCAAATCGCACACCTGCTGGGCGGCGGCGGCGGGAACCGTAATGATTCCCATGAGGACCTTCCGCTCCTGACAGAACTGGGGAAGCTTAGAGATGGCGTAGATGGGCTTTCCGGACTCGGTCTTTCCGTCCAACGTTTCGTCCGCGTCAAAGGCAGCCACGATCTCCAGGCCGTATTCGGCGAAGCCGCTGTAGCCCAACAGGGCCTGGCCCAGCTTTCCGGCGCCGATGAGTACGGCTTCGGTGGTATTGTCGTACCCTAAAAACTGCTCAATATCCGCAATCAGGCTCTGGCGCATGTAACCCACCTTGGGCCGTCCTCCGTCGGAGACCAGAGCCAGGTCCTTGCGGACCTGCACCTCTCCCATACTCAACGCGGCCGCCAGGGCTGTGGCGGAAATGTTGGGGGGGCTATCCGGAGGCAGGGACTTTAGGTAGGTCAGGTAGCTGGGAAGGCGCTTCAGCACGGACTTGGAAATTTCCTTGGGTTTCATGGCCCGTCTCCCTCCATGTCTCGATTTTTGATCATTATAACATGAAAGGCCCTTTTTTGCAACGATTATTCCGGGGCTACGGGGGCCGTTTCGATCAAGCGGCGCTCCACCCATGGGGCATCGCCCTGGCCGACGGACCGGGCTAGTGCTCCAGGTCCGGGGCCGTTCTGGGGAAGACCACGGTGATTTTCGTGCCCACGCCCGGCGTACTGTCCAGGTACAGGGCGGCGCCGTGATACAGCGCGCCGTGCTTCACAATGGACAGCCCCAGGCCCGTGCCTCCGATTTCCCGGGAGCGGTTTTTGTCCACCCGGTAGAAGCGCTCAAATACCCGGGCCTGGTGCTCTTTGGGGATGCCGATGCCGGTATCCTCCACGCTGACCGCCACGGCGCCCTCCTGCCGGGGCTCCACCCGGACCCGGACCTTGCCGCCGGGGCGGTTGTACTTGATGGCGTTGTCGCAGAGATTGTAAATCATCTCATCGGCAATCTGGCGGGCGCCGGATACCGGGGGCGCGTTTCCCTCCAGGCAAATTTCCACCCCGGCGCTGCCGGCAGCCGGCTGCAGGTGCTCGATTACATCGGCGCACAGCGCCCGCAGGTCCAGCTGCTCCCGCTGGATGGGGAGCTGCTTGTCGTCCATTTGGGTGATTTTGATGATGTCTCCCACCAGGGTGATGAGCCTGCGGGCCTCTTTGTAAATGTTTCCGGCAAAACGCGGCACGTCCTCGGACCGCACCAAGCCGTCCCGGATGATCTCGGCAAAGCCGGAGATGGAGGTCAGCGGGGTTTTCAGCTCGTGGGAGACATTGGCGGTAAATTCCCGGCGAAACCGGTCCTGCTCCTCGTGCTCCTGGGACAGATGCTCCATTTGCTCCCGCAGCTGCCGGTTCTGTAGCCCGATGCGCTGGACCAGAGGCCGGAGCTCCTCGTAGGTTTCCCTTTCCTGAGGCGCCTGCAGGTTGATGCGGTTGATGGGCTGCACCATGTCCCGGGCCGTTTTGGAGGCCAGAAGCAGCGTCAGCGCCGCCACGGCGGCCAGGGCGGCCAGGGTGGGCAGGGCCGCCGTCCGGAGTAAGGACCAATTGGACGCCTGGGTCGCCGAGAAGCGGACCACAGAGCCGTCGGAAATCCGCACGGCGTAGTTGTAGGTCCGCTCGGCCAAAGTGTCGGAATACCGGCTGCTCTGGCCGGCGCCCTCCTCCAGAGCCTGGCGGACCTCCCACCGGTCCGCGTGATTTTCCATGGAGGAAGCCGGAACCTGCGTATCGTAAAGGACCCGGCCGTCGGGGGCGATCCAGGTGACCCGGCTTCCCGCCGCAGGCGTCAGCGTCCGGAGGTACGCCGTACCGGACAGCTCCACCGCGTGGGCGATGTAGGCCGCCTCCTCCTGAAGGTTCCGGGTGTTCTCCCGGCTCACCTGGTTATAAGCAAAGCCGGCGAAAATCCCCACGCACACCAGGACCGCGCTCAGGGCCGCCAGCAGGCAGCTGCGGTAGACCTTCCGGCTCAGGCGCAGGGAGCGGGCCCTCACGGCCGGACTCCAATCTTATAGCCCACGCCCCGGACCGTTTCAATCAGCTCGCCGGCCTCCATCAGCTTCTGCCGGAGAGTCCGGATGTGAACGTCCACCGTCCGGCTCTCCCCGTCGAAGGAATAGCCCCAGACCTGATTCAGCAGCCGGTCCCGGGTGAGAACCACGTCCTGGTTCTCCAACAGCATCTTCAAAACCTCGTATTCTTTCAGCGTAAGCGTGACGTCCCGCCCGTTCACCCGGACCACATGCCGGGCTGGGGAGACGTACAAGGGCCCGACGGTGTACTCCACCGGAGCCGCCGGACCGCCGGAGCGGCGCAGCAGCGCCCGGACCCGGGCCAGCAGCTCCATCATGCCGAAGGGCTTCGGCACGTAGTCGTCAGCGCCTGCGTCGAGCCCAATGACCTTGTCGTACTCCGTCCCTTTGGCGGTGAGCATCATCACGGGGATCCCCTTCCAGGGACCTCCCGCCCGGATTTTACGCAGGATCTGCAGGCCGTCCTCCTCCGGGAGCATAATATCCAGCATAATCAGCTGGGGGGCCTCCTGCTCCATGGCCCTCCAGAAATCCCGGGGCGTTCCGAACCCCTTGGCCTCCAGCCCGGAGTGATTCAGGGTGTACAAAACCAGCTCCCGGATGCTGCCGTCGTCTTCCACCAGATAAATCATCGCGTTTCCCTTTCTCGCCTGTTTAGATTGCAGTTTTTCCACAAATTTTATTATACTGCAAAATTTCTCCGTGCCAATGGTTTCTTTGTAAAATCGCGGTTAAAACTTCGTAGACCCAGCTTGACCGGAAAAACCTTGAAAATTGCGAAAACTGCAGCCTTTAGCTGCAGTTTCCGTGGGAATCCCAGCTGGCATCCTCCGTCTCCGCCCGTTTTTCCCGGCAGAGAAGCTGGGTTACCGTCTGAGATACGTCCGCGCCTTCATACAGGACCCGGTAGGCGGCGGCTGTGATGGGCAGCTCCGCGTTCAAACGGGCGGCCAGCAGGTGGGCCGCCCGGGCGGCGTAATACCCTTCTACCACGGCGCCCACCTCCGCCATGGCCTGCTCCGGCGTTTTGCCTTGGCCGATGAGGATGCCGGCCCGGCGGTTGCGGGAGTGCATGGAGGTGCAGGTGACGATCAGGTCCCCCACCCCGGCCAGGCCTGCAAAGGTCTCGCTCCGGGCGCCCAGGGCGACGCCCAGCCGGGCCGTCTCCGTGAGGCCTCGGGTCATGAGCATGGCCTTGGTGTTGTCCCCGAAGCCCAGGCCGTCGGAAATACCGGCGCACAGGGCGATGACGTTCTTCAGCGCGCCGCTCAGCTCCACGCCCACCACGTCGGGATTGGCGTAGACCCGGAAGCGGTCGGAGATGAACGCGTCCTGGACCGCCTCCGCCGCCGCCTTCTCCCGGCAGGCGGCCACGCAGCCTGTGGGAACGCCTCGGGCCACCTCCTCGGCATGACTGGGGCCGGAGAGCACGGCTACGCAGTGCCCCGTCCCCTCCTCGGCCACCTGAGACATCCGCAGAAGCGTCTCCGGCTCGATGCCCTTGGTTACCGAGACCAGCAGGGTCTGCCGGTCCAGATACGGCGCCACCGTCCGGCACACCGCCCGAAAGGGAAAGGAAGGGGGCGCCAGGACCACCATATCCCGTCCCCGGACGCAGGCCGGGTCCCCGGAGCAGGCCAGCTCCGGCGGCAGCGGCACGCCGGGAAGCATGGGGTTGCGCCGGGTGGCGGCCAGGGCCGCAGCCTTTTCCGGGTTGTGCGACCACAGGGTCACCCGGTGGCCGTTTTTACATAGATGGATGGCCAGCGCTGTGCCCCAGCCACCGCTTCCGACTACGGTAACATTCATGTACGGTCCTCCTTCCGGCGGAAAGAGATTTTCCGCTCCGTTCCGGCTGCCAGACGTTTTAGATTTCCCCGGTGCATAAAGACGGCCAAAACGGCGATGACCACCGCAGCCGCCACCGTCCAGGGCCGGTCGCGGTGGAGGAGGCCGAAACTGACGGGCAAGGCGACGGCGGCCAGACAGGAGCCCAGAGAGACGTACCGGGTCAAAGCGACGGTCAGGCCGAAAACGCCCAGAATCAGCAAGGCGATCCGCCAGTCCGCCACAAAGGCCACGCCGAGGCCGCAGAGGATTCCCTTCCCGCCCCGAAATCCCAGGGCCACCGGGTAGTCATGTCCCACGGATACAAACACGCCGGCCAGCATGGCGCCCTCCAGGCTGTAGCCATAGGGCTCCAGCAGAAAAGACCCCAGGAAGCAGGACAGCAGCGCTTTGCCCAGGTCCATGAGAACCACCAGGCCCGTTTTCTTCAGGCCGTAATTGCGCATGTAATTGGTCATACCGGCGTTGCCGCTGCCGTGGGCGCGGACGTCGTCCCGGTCCAGAAGACTGGACACCGTCACGGCTCCGTTCAGATTCCCCAACAGGTAAGCGGCCAACACCGTCACAAGGATACGCGGAAGCAATCCCTCCATGGCCTATTCCTCCTGATCGCCCTTTTGCCGGATGGTCATGCGGATGGGCGTGCCCTCCAGGCCGAAGACATTCCGAATTTGATTTTCCAAATACCGCTGATAGGAGAAGTGAAACAGGCGGGCGTCGTTGCAGAAGACCACAAAATGAGGCGGCTTGACCCCGGCCTGGGTCATATAGTAGATTTTCAGGCGGCGTCCCTTGTCCGTGGGGGGCTGGACCCGGGCGGTGGCGTCGGCCAGGACGCTGTTGAGAGCCCCGGTGGTGATGCGCATGGCGTTGCTTTCGGCCACGTCGTTGATGCACGTGTAGAGCTTGTCCACCCGCTGGCCGGTGAGGGCGGAGAGAAATACCACAGGGGCATAGGGCATAAAGCTCAGGTCCCGGCGGATTTCCGCCTCCATATCCCGCATGGTGTTGGTCTGCTTTTCCACCAGATCCCATTTGTTCACCACCAGGAGCACCCCCTTGCCCGCCTCATGGGCCAGACCGGCAATTTTGGTATCCTGCTCCGTGACCCCCTGGGTGGCGTCCAGCATCACCAGACACACGTCGGCCCGCTCCACGGCGCTGACGGAGCGCAGGTTGCTGTAGCGCTCAATGGCGTCGTCCACCCGGGATCTGCGGCGCATTCCGGCGGTGTCGATGAAGCAGTACCGGCCGAAATCGTTTTCCAGGTAGCTGTCGATGGCGTCCCGGGTGGTACCGGCCACGTCGGACACGATCACCCGCTCCTCCCCCAAAATCCGGTTCAGAAGACTGGATTTTCCCACGTTGGGCTTTCCCACAATGGCCACCCGGATCAGGTCCGCTTCCTCCTCCTGCCAGGCCTCCTCCGGGAATTGCGCCACGCACCAGTCCAGCAAATCCCCAGTTCCGTGTCCGTGCACGGCGGATACCTCAAAGGGATCGCCCAGACCCAGGGCGTAAAACTCGTACACGTCCGGGTTGACTGCGCCGGTGGCGTCGCACTTGTTGACGGCCAGGGCAACGGGCTTGCGCGCCCGTTGCAAAATGGTCGCCACAGCGGCGTCGGCGGCCGTCAGGCCCACCTTGACGTCGGTTACCATAATGATAGCGTCGGCCAGCTCGATGCCGATCTCCGCCTGGCGGCGCATAAACTGGAGAATCTCGTTGTCTGTCCCCGGCTCGATGCCGCCGGTGTCCATGAGGTCAAAGGTGCGGCCGCGCCACTCGCAGGTCCCGTAGATCCGGTCCCGGGTGACCCCCGGCGTATCTTCCACAATGGCAGTCCGCCCCCCGGCCGGTCAGTTTATTGAAGAGCATAGACTTGCCCACATTGGGACGGCCGACAATGGCCACCAACGGTTTCGGCATATGCATCCCTCCTATACTCATATCGTATCTTAACATGATGTTTTTTATTATCTCACATTCTCAGAAATTGGTCAAGACCTACCTTTTGTTTTTCCATACCGGGCGCGGGCCCGCCGGGGCGGGGAAA
>ENA-ORML01001170-ORML01001170.1-human-gut-metagenome-genome-assembly--contig:-NODE-1170-length-24489-cov-4.299787_pt1 | contig 24489 bp, 29 predicted proteins | sample MGYA00242103_ERZ508995 | MGnify/ENA primary metagenome ERZ508995 (study PRJEB26280, sample SAMEA2338702) | human gut metagenome | biome: human gut; feature: human-associated habitat; material: faeces... | reverse complement strand
CATGGGCGGCTGGGGCTTGGCAAGCTCGGCTTTTACGTTCTTCAGCCAGCCGATCAGCGCGGTGATTTTCTCTTTCGCCTCCCGCAGCAGCGCGTTGGTTTTCTGAATGAAACGGTTGAGATCGCCCTTGTTGGTACGGATACCATTTGCCTCCATTGCACGGACGGTAGGACCTTCGTGCTGGGTGGGAATCTGCTCCACGCCCTGACGGGCAAAGCTGCGAGGGTCTATGCGGCAATCCAAATTCTTCTCTGCGAACTTGGCGTTGCACATCTCAGCCCATGTCTGCCGCCACGATTCCAGCGTTTCCGGCTTGCCCCAGTCCGTCGTGGGAAGGGCATTGAACACATAATTGCCCGCCTCATCCAGAACGCGCTCTCCATGCTCATCCAGCACATATTCCCGCCGCTGTTTCTTGCCCCACCTGCCGTCCGGCTCAATGGGACGGATGGGACACATGACATGAAAATGCGGGTTGGAAATGCCGCCGTCCTCCTTATCGGGCGAGTGAACGGCGAAGTCCACTATCATGCCACGGCTCACGAAATTGTCCAATAAGAATTGCCTTGCAAGATCGATGTTCTCCTGCATGGAAAACTCATTCTGCAAGGCAATGTCAAAGCTGTATGCAAGCTGGGCTTTCTTCCCGCGCTCAGCTTTTTCCACGGCGTTCCAGAGCGTTTCGCGGTCTGCGTACTCTGGCGGGGCGTGTGATGGGAGCAGAATTTCAGAGCAGATCACGCCGCCTTTTCGGGTGTAGTCGCTGATCTCGCCGTAGTATTCACTGTGCAGCTTTTCCCCGGCACGGTAGGCGGCAGCAGCCACAGCAGATTGCCCCGCGCTGCGCTTGATCTGCGTCACATGAAAATGAAAGAGTGCGATATTCAATCACCTCCTGCATGGCGGCTGACAGCTTCCGTGAGCAGTCTTTGCGTGTCCGGCAGAGCAAAGACCCGTTCTGTAAAAGTGTAAAACTCGGTTTTGCTCAAACCTTTCGTCTGCAGCGAGACGCTCTCAATGGCTGCACTACGGGTGATGAGCCGGTGCGCCCGCTTGCGGCGATCACCCTTTTCATAGTAGGCGGCACGGTTTTCGAGCCGCTGGATTTTGTGCTCCTCCTGTGCAAGCTGGCGTTCAACTTTCTCTTTCTCGGCTTGCAGCTTCTCGATTTCTTTTTCGTGCATGATTTCAACCTCCTGACTGATATAAAGATGGATACAAAAAGACCGCCTACGTTTTCAGTAGACGGTCTTGATAACGATATGGCTTTTCAGGCTTTGCGGCGGAAATGGTCTGCGCCAGCAGACTGTTTCCGCCGCAAAGTGCGCTGGGATAGCTGCACAGCAGCGCAAGGGAGACACTCCCTTGTTCGGAACAAAGTGACGCAAAACAGCCCGGACATTTGTCTGTCCGGGCTGTCTGCCTCGCAGAGCGCACATACTCCCGTCAGGAGAGTATAGAAGTGCGCCCTTGTTACCAAGGGGTTCTTTCAACACTCACACAGTTCTGCCACATATAGTTTCGCAAATTCTCCGGGGCAGCGGACATCGCAGCGAGTTTGCAGCGCCTCAAAGGTGCAGGCAGTCAGAGCGAACAGCTTCTGAAGTTCCTCATCCAATGGCTGTTTTCTCAAAGTTTTAAAGCCAGCCAATGCTGGAATGTTCCACGCCTTTCGCTGCATCAGATAGCCAAATGGGATATTTGCCAGCTTGTCGATTGCAACATACGGGCGGTCAAAGGTTTTCCCGCAGCGAAGGTACTCGGCATTCAGAAAGCCAGTTGCAAAATCCTCGTTGGTAAACAGGAACGGCGTATCCTTGCAAGGAAGGCTGTCCAGTTCTTCCAATGCTTCTTCCATCGAAACGCCGCCAGCTAACATCTTGTCCGTAATGCCGGTGATTTCGGCAACAGGAGCTGGCAGCGGTTCGGCTTGTCGAATATAAATCGTCGGCCGCTCCCAGTTGATTTCGTAATTTGCCATACGTGCTACTCGGATGGCGATGATGCGGTCTTTCCATCTGTCCAGTCCTGTCGTTTCAATGTCGATCAAGTACCATGCATCATTAAGCATATTGCTGCGCATGGATTCCCGGTTCTGCCAGCAGGGAAGCGCCGATTCCCGGAGCAGCTTTACCGCAAGATTTCGATTCCGGTCAAAGCGCTCGTGCAGATCAACCGAAAGGATCGGATACTCCGGCATGAAAACCTCACGGCGCTGTTCCCGTGTCATGGTGTCTGAGAACAAAATGATCGGCACAGGCGCATCGTTCCACCGCTGGTAGCCCTGCCCGCACAGAAAATCATCCAGCAAATCTACGGAGAGCCGCTTCGGATTCAGGATGATGCAGCGCGCCTGATCGATCACACGCACGACGGCGGCATGATCCAGTGCTTCCGATGAAACGGGGATGATCCGGAATGTAATTGGCAGAAGAACACCAAGCGTTTGCAGCTCCGTCCGTGTCAAGCCGACGCAAAAAATATCATTCGTCATAGCAGTAGTTCCTCCCTGTCTTTCAGTAGGATCACCTTACGATTCTGGCAGAGTGTCTGCATTTTCTGCGGTGCGTCGGTGTGCATGGGGATGACGATTTCCGGGTCTGCCTTTTCAATCACATGGCGCAGATCATCCGGCGAGGCGTGACCACTGGTGTGAAGCTCTGCCCATGTTCCGGTCAGTGACAGAAACTCCGGGATGGTGCTGTCCGGTTTTGTTCGGTAGCCGTCCCACATGGAGTAGAGCAGGATGCCTTGCTGCGGGTCAAATTGTCGGATAATGCGTTCAAACTGCCGATTGACACGGACAAACATCAGCCCGCCCCGCTCTTGAAAGCCTTGAAGAATACTGGAACCGGGAGGATTCAGCTTTGGCATCTCATAAAATGTCGATAGACTGCTCCAATGGTCGGAAACCACTTTGACCAGCGTTTTTTGATACTTGTCACAAATGCAGTATTTTCCACGCGGCACTGCCCGCGCCAGCGCAAAAATCCGGTCAAGGTTCGTCGTTGCGCACAACACAAAGACATACTTGTACTGCCGCAAATACGCTTTCACACGTTTTTGCAGGTCCCACTCTGTCACGACCTCATGTTCAGAGCGAGAAACGGTCGTTCCCTCCGTGACAACCACATCGACATTTCCAATGCGTCTGTCCAGAATCTTGTCCATGACATTGCCGCGCACGCCGTGCAGCCGGAAATCGCCGGTATACAACAGCCGCTTGCCGTCCGCTTCGATCAGGAATAGATAGCTGTCACACGCAGAATGGTCGATACAGAATGGCGTGATCTGAATGTCACCGATCAAAAACGGCTTGCCGGGAGAAAAGGCTTGAATGGTTTCGATGCGCCTGCAAAGCGCTTCGTTCTTTTGCCCGCCACGCTCTGCGGACAGGCGCATGATATCCTTTGCCAGCGCCCCGGCATAAATGGGAATCTCCGGTCGGATACGCAGCATTTGCCCGGTATGGTCGCCGTGATAGTGGGTAAACAGTACGGCATCGCAATGTCCGTTCCCATCCGTCACACCCGGAATATTCAGCGGTGCGGAGACGAAATTTGGATCAAGAGATAGCTCGTCACCCATGTCAATGAGGATGCGCGTGCTTGCCGTGGAGATTTCGGCAGCAATGCCGCCGATCTGGTGCGTGCCTCGATGAATACAGAGTTTCATTCCCCTTTATCCTCCTACACATCTCCGTATAGGATGGAGATACCGTGAAACAGCTTCCAGCCCCGGAGCGCCCGGTCATACTCGATCCATTCCCCCGTTGCTTGCAGAGCAGCGATATAACGCTGCACGCTGCGCAGCGGCAGCTCGGTCAGCTCCGATAGCTTCTGCGTAGAAATGCCGGGGTGCTTGCGGATGAGCGCAAGGATTTTCAACCCGTTGACCAGCTTTTCGCTGTACTCGTGCGCTTTTTTGCTCTTGCTGTGTGCAGTGAGCAGCAGATACTTGAGCTTGTCCTTGATGGCGTCAAAGGAATCGTAGCATTTGAAGAACTTCCGCAACTCCTTCGGCGGCTTCGGCTCGCCAAGCCAGATCACCGTTTCATTGGTGCAGCCGTCAACCTGTGAATACAGGTCAAAAATCATATCCGCAGAATCTTGGTCTAATGCGATGGCATTCACGATCATCGCATCACAGCCGATGGCGATCACGTCCGTCGGGGTATCGGCTATGTAAAGCTCATACGCTCTGGTTGGGAGGCTTTCTTCCACAAGCGTGTTTTCTTCGTCTGTCAGGCCAAAAGTGTTCACACGATAATCCTTGCTCATTTACCGCTGCCCCCTTTCATCAGTTCACTTCTTGCCACATCAAATTCTGTTCCGCAGGTGATGCACTGCATCCGGACATATTGCCTTGCCAGTTTATTCTGTTTCAGGCGAATCACCAAAGCAATGCTCCAAAAAATGATGCCGACAATTGTGATGAATACCGAGATCATATAGCCGCCAAATGCAACAACCAACCAAAGCACAAACCATGCGCCGAACTCCACCTTGGGATACGGAATGCAGCGCACGTTATGGCTGCCGCAGTTTGGACAGGTCACATCATCGCCGGAGCGCACAGCGTTTTCCTGCCGTGTTTCTTCTGCCATTTATTTGCCCTCCATGTTCTTCTTTTTGAGGACAGTATAGCAAACCGCCGCGACAACAGGGTGGTAGTGCAAAAAATTATTTCAATGCCTTATAGATTGCTGCAATCGTGGAATCTTCTGTAACATTGGAGGTATCTCCGATGGCATACGACTTGAAGCCATTGCGTTTAATCATTTCTTGAACTTCATTTTTCTGCTTTATTGCACTCCGATTGAACTCAACCAGCAAAAGACCGAGCAGTGGGGGTAACTCTGGCGAAACGTGCGGAAGATTTCCTTCGGATAAGGTATTATAATAGTCGATGGTATTGTTGTACTGACTGGTTATTTGCTGTGCCTCAGTTTCTAAGCGTCTTTTGTATCTCGTGAGCTGGCTGATCACCTCTGCTGAGTTTGCTCCTTTGGGATACAATCGTGAATCTGACAGACGCTTTACTTCTACAAACATCAAGCGCCTATCTTTCCTGTGGTAAAAGACCAAATCAATCCTGTCTGTTTTTTCACCTGTGGATGAAAACGCTGCTTCAATATCCAGCAGCACAATTTCATGCGCGGTCTGCTTATTCAGCGGAGAGAAACGGTAGAATCGTGAAGCTTGCAAGCTTTCGGGCGAGCTTTCTTTTTCAAGATTATCAAGAATCTCTTTGATTACGCTTTCAAAAGAGATTTCTTCACTTCCGATATTTTCCCGCCACTGTCCAATCGTATACGGTTCTTTCTTCTGATGACTGGAAAGTGTGCGTGAACGAGTGATTGGAAGATAGTGATTATAGACCATGGTTTCATACCCATGGGACCCAGACAAATTGCAAAGCTGATTTCCGTTGTAATAAATTGTCGCTTCATCATTACGAAACGCAAGAAAAGCGCGACCGGTCTGAATCAATTCACGATTGATTGCTTGCAAAAAGCCATCTGTGGTAAGCTGCTTTTGCAGTGCTTCCATATCACCGATTTTGCGAGTAAAATTCGACATAGACTCACTCCCTTAATCTTTTTCCTTTTATTATACGATTGAGTTTTCCAAAATTCAACGTACAAATCCCATTATTTCCGCTTTTCCCACACAATGTCATACCCCAGCGCGTCCGCCAGCTCCACCGCTTCGCCATAGCGGAGCGAACCACGCTTGAGTTTTCCGGAGAGATTGGGGACGCTGCGGCTCCATCCGTATTCATCGGCGAGATAGTCCACCACCTCTGTCATGGTCATGCCGGTGCGGACGATGTAGGACTTGATCTCGTTGCGATAGGTTTCAGATTTTCTCATGTTCGAATGTTCCTCCTGTTTTTTCGATGCGCTCTATGGTAAAATGGGTTTGTCAAATCGTGACACCCATTCGCCATAGGGCGCTGATTTTTGATGTACGGCTTTTCGCTGGAAATACCGTCGATGATGCGTTGGTCACAGGCGGCACCTTCCGCTTTTGCCGTTTGATGTGTCTTTGCGTGAAACGGCGAAATATCATGTTGAACGACAAGCGTCATTCACTGCTGAATAGCGCTCTATTCCGTGCAGATAACCGCACAGAGCAGAAAACTATTTCGCCGTTTTCATTTGCTTCAATTTTTACGTTTGATTTTGCTGCTCTTTCCGAACGTCGTTCCTGCCCGGAGGATCGCTCCCGGCGTTTCGTTCTCCTTGGTGCGCTTCGTCGTCACAAGCTGCATATCGCTCGCTTCAGTGCAAAACACGAAATCTCGCTCATTTCGCTGCTCCTCCTCTTCCCACAAAAGCCTTCGCTTTTGAATGAAAATGATCTGCATCTGCGGACGCTGGAAGTGGCACAAATCCGAGAAGATGAATATTTCGGAAGCTTGATTGCAGATGACCTGAAAGGTATCCTCCGTGACATTCGAGAGCAGCATCGCCCCGACACTATGACCGCAGCTACCGCATGGGAAAGAGCAAAAAGAAACGCAAATAAGAAAAAAACGCTATATTCAGTGAAAACCTGAATATAGCGGCTTTTCGTTGTCCAATCCTGCCTGACAGATGCTCATTTCGTAATTTCGGTCTAAACCTGTTTTACGAACACCTGTCCATATGCCCTCTTCCTTTTTCTCGCATCACTTCATCAGATTTCCCTGTACCAGCAGCTGGAGAGCCTGCGCCACGTTCTGTACCGGCAGAAGCTCCAGATGCGGCAGTTCTTTCATCTCTTTGACCCGGTGCTTCGGGACGATGCACTGCGTGAAACCCAGTCGCTGCACCTCGGATAGACGCTGCTCCATGTGATTGATAGACCGTATTTCCCCAGACAGCCCCACCTCTCCGATGGCGGCCATATGGCTGGGAACGGGCTTGTCCAGATAGCTGGAGGCGATGGCCACCACAGCGGACAGATCTGCCGCCGGTTCCTCCAGCGTTAGACCGCCGATGATATTCAGGTATGCATCACACTGGGAGACCTTCAGATTCCCCCGCTTCTCCAGCACCGCCAGCAGCATCGCAAAGCGGTTGTAGTCAAAGCCGTTGCTCATGCGCCGGGGATTGGCGGCGCTGGCCGGAGCGATGAGAGCCTGCACCTCCGCCAAAACCGGGCGGGCTCCCTCCATAGCGCAGGTGACGCAGGTCCCCGGTGCATCCTTGGGACGCCCCGACAGCAGCATTTCGGAGGGATTCTCCACCTCCTTCAGGCCCCAGTCCATCATTTCAAAGACGCCGATCTCGTTGGTGGCGCCGAAACGGTTCTTGGCTGCCCGCAGGATGCGGTAGGTCATGTGCTGATCGCCCTCGAAGTACAGTACACAGTCCACCATGTGCTCCAACACCTTGGGACCTGCGATAGAGCCCTCCTTGTTGACGTGGCCGATGACAAATACCGTAATGCCCTGTCCCTTTGCCAGTTGCATCAGGGCCATAGTACAGTCCTTCACCTGCCCCACGCCGCCGGCGGGAGAATCCATCTCTTCATTATACAGCGTCTGGATGGAGTCCACGATGAGCACATCCGGTTTTTCCTCCCGGACACATTCCATGACATTCCCTAAACACGTCTCCGACAAAACATACAGATTTTCGCTCTCCACCCGGAGCCGCTGCGCCCGCAGCTTCAGCTGGTGGGTGGATTCCTCGCCGGAAACGTACAGCACCTTGGAGAACTCTCCCAATTTTTTACAGATCTGGAGCATCAGTGTAGATTTGCCAATACCCGGCGCACCGCCCACCAAGACCAGTGATCCCTTGACGGCGCCGCCCCCCAAAACCCGGTCCAGCTCCCCCATACCCGTCAGGAAGCGGATCTCGTCAGAGGTGCCCAGTTCTGTGATGCGTTCTGCCTTTACAGTTGTGGAAAAAACAGACTTTCTTCCGCTTTTCACCGGCTTATCCGTCTGCTCCACAATGGTATTCCATGCACCACAGGCGGGACAGCGTCCCGACCACTTGGGCGTCTCATTGCCGCACTCCGTGCAGAAAAAAACTGTCTTCGCTTTCATGGATATCCCCTTATTCTTTGTCAATGATTCCCAAAATTCAAGTATCCGGCCACAATGGCCGCCGCCAGACGTTTCTGCTGCTCCGGCTGTTGGAGCAGCTGCGCCTCGTGGGAGTTGGACAGGAAGCCGCACTCCACCAGCACCCCCGGACACGTGATGTGCTTCATGAGGTACACCGAGTCCCCTATGGCCTTGGCAGTCTTTTCGTTTCCGGTGTTTACTGTCAGATTCAGCGCCTGCTGGATGGATTGCGCCAGCCCGGCGGCAGGCTCCTGTGAATTACTGAAGACCTGCGCCCCGTGGACGGCGGGGTGCTGGGGCATACTGTTCTGATGGATGCTGAGCAGCACCGCATGGGGCAGGGCGTTGATAAGCGCCACACGGTTCTTCAGGTCCGATACTTTCTTCTCCCGCAGGGTCTTGGCCTCCGGAGAATAGATGGCCTCCTCCCCTGTTCGGGTCAATCGGACACTGCGGCCCAGAAACACCAACAGCCCCTCCGCCTTTCGGACGATCTGCAGGTTGATGCCGCTCTCCGGCACGCCATCCGGGGACACGGCGCCGCCGTCCTCCCCGCCGTGTCCGGCATCCAGAACGATGACCGTCCCCGGTGAGGATATCTCTCCGCCGACCGCAGTGGGCCGGGTTTGCCGTCCGGTCAGCAGAAGTGTCAGCAGCAGGGTCGCCAGCGCTGCCAGAATGCTCCACAGGAGCCGCCTGTGCCGCAGCCACAGTACCATGGCTCTCACCCCCTCCGGCACACTCTATGCGCCGCCGAGGTGCTCTATGCTGGGATTATACCATACCCATGCCGAGGATGCAAACCCCAGCGCCTTGCAAAATCCCCGCAGCATGGTATAATAGCTGCAGAGCGGCGGCGACGCCGTGCCATTTTGCGAGGTGAGACCATGCCCATCGACTACCGGCAGGAGGCCCCCCAGCTGCTGCTGGACTTTCTGTCCTACCATGAGACCATTAAGGCCCACTCCCAGCGGACTGTGGACGAGTATTTTCTGGATCTGCGGAATTTTTTCCGCTACCTGAAGCAGACCCGTGACCCGGCTCTGCGGGATGTCCCTATGGATCAGGTCAGCATCCGGGATGTGGATCGGGACCTCATCGCCTCGGTGACGCTGACGGATATCTACGGCTATATGACCTACCTCAGTCGGGATCGGGTGCTGCACCAGAATAGCCAGCGCTCTGAAAAGGGACTCAACGCCGCCTCCCGTGCCAGAAAGCTGGCCACCATTCGCTCCTTTTACGGCTATCTCTGCAACAAGGTCCATGTGCTGGAGGAGAATCCCGTGAAGGATATGGACTCGCCCAAGCTGAAAAAGACCCTGCCCCGCTATCTGACACTGGAGGAGAGCATGGCCCTTTTAGACAGCGTAGACGGCCCTAATCGGGAGCGGGATTACTGTATTTTAACGCTGTTTCTCAACTGCGGTCTGCGGATCTCCGAGCTGATCGGCCTGAACCGCAGTGACATTCAAGGAGAGGCCCTCCACGTGCTGGGCAAGGGCAACAAGGTCCGCATCGTCTACCTCAATGAGGCGTGTCAGGCGGCTCTGGAGCAGTATCTGGCGGTGCGGCGACCCATCACCGGCAGGGACGAGGACGCCCTGTTCCTCTCCCAGCAGAACCGACGCATCAGCCGCTCCATGGTCCATGCGCTGGTGAAGCGGCATCTGCTGGAGGCGGGGCTGGACAGCACCCACTACTCCTCCCACAAGCTGCGCCACACGGCAGCGACCCTGATGCTGCAAAACGGCGTGGATGTCAAGGCCGTGCAGGAGGTGCTGGGCCATGAGCACCTGAACACCACCGAGATCTACACCCACATCGACAACGAGGCCCTACGGGTGGCGGCCCGTGCCAATCCCCTGTCACGGGTAAAGCCCAAGGGCAAGATAGACGAGTGATCCGCCGGATTTTTCCCGCAGATTCATTGACTTTACCGTCCAAATGCTATATGCTAAAAGAAATATGATGAGATGGAGGTTACCCATGAATACGGCAGAGCTTTCCTGCATTTGCAAACAGGTGCGCCGGGACATCATCAACATGACGGCCAACGCCGGCAGCGGCCACCCCGGCGGCTCCCTGTCCGCCACAGAGCTGATGACCACCCTGTTCTTCCGGCAGATGCGTATCGACCCAAAAAATCCCAAGGACCCCAACCGTGATCGCTTCGTTCTCAGTAAGGGGCATTCCGCCCCCTGCTATTATGCGGTGCTGGCGGAGCGTGGCTTCATCAGCCGGGACGAGTTCACCAACTTCCGCCAGCTCCACAGTATCCTGCAGGGGCATCCCGATTGTAAAAAGGTTCCGGGCGTGGACGCATCCACCGGCTCTCTGGGACAGGGCTGCTCCATCGCTGTTGGTATGGCACTGGGTGCCAAGCATCAGGGACAGGACGTGAAGGTCTACACGCTGCTGGGCGACGGCGAGTGTCAGGAGGGACAGATCTGGGAGGCATTTATGTCCGCTGCCCACTATAAGCTGGACAACCTGACGGTCATTATCGACAACAACGGGCTGCAGATCGACGGGCGCAACGACGAGGTCATGTCTCTTGGCGATCTGCCCGCCAAGCTGCGGGCCTTCGGCTTCGATCTCCACGAGATCGATGGTCACGATCTGGATGCCATTGCCGCAGCGCTGGACGCTCCCACGGCCTCCGGCAAGCCCAAGTGCATCCTGGCCCACACCGTGAAGGGTAAGGGCGTTTCCTTTATGGAGGATCAGGTGGGCTGGCACGGCAAGGCTCCCAACGAGGAGCAGCGCCAGCAGGCTTTGAAGGAATTGGAGGACTGAGAGCATGAGTGAAAAAATCGCCACCCGTGAAGCCTACGGCAAGGCACTGGTAGAGCTGGGCGCTTCCAACGATAAGATCGTGGTGCTGGATGCTGATCTGGCCGGGGCTACCATGACCAAATTTTTCAAGGCGGCCTATCCCGATCGCTTCTTTGACTGCGGCATTGCCGAGTGCAACATGATGGATGTGGCGGCGGGCCTGTCCACCATGGGGCTCATTCCCTTCTGCTCCACCTTTGCTATGTTCGGTGCAGGCCGGGCCTATGAGCAGATCCGCAACTCCATCGCCTACCCCCGTTTCAATGTGAAGATCTGCTGCTCCCACGCCGGCGTGTCCGTGGGCGAGGACGGCGGTAGCCACCAGTCCATCGAGGATATCGGCCTTATGCGGATGATCCCCGGCATGACTGTCATCGTCCCTGCCGACGGCAACGAGGCCCGAAAGGCCACCTTCGCTCTGGCTCAAATGGAGGGTCCCGCCTATCTGCGGACCGCCCGGCTGGCCTCCCCTGTTTTCGAGCAGGACTATCCCTTCGAGATCGGCAAGGCCAACGTCCTCCGGGAGGGTAAGGATGCTGCGGTGTTCGCCTGTGGCCTGATGGTCAGCGAGACGCTGGAGGCGGCGGAGCTGCTGGCCGCAGAGGGCATCCAGATCTCCGTCATCAACGTTCACACCATCAAACCCATCGACGCCGCCTGCGTCACGAAGTATGCACAGAAGTGCGGCAACGTGGTGACGGTGGAGGAACACAGCGTCATCGGCGGTCTGGGCGATGCCGTGGCGGACGTCCTCATGGGCAAGGTGAACTGTAAATTCCGCAAGATCGGCATCAACGATTGCTTCGGCCAGTCCGGCAAGGCCAAGGATGTGCTGCGGGAGTACGGCCTCACCGCCGACCAGATCGCAGCCAAGATCAAGGAGACTCTGTAAGGCATATCCGGATATACGAAGGCATCCCCCGGCGTTTACCGGGGGATGCCTTTTAGCGTAAAACAGGTGCATCAAAGCAGGGCAGCATGAAGCTCCCTGCTCTTTATCACCGTTTTACTACTTCAGGTCATACTTCCACGCACTGCCTTCCTGATAGTAGAAGAACTCGCTCAAAGCTTCTTCTGTGAAAACCCGAAGCATATCACGCATATCCAAAGACAGCTTAAGCTTGGGCAGATCGGCAATATCCTCCCACCAGACCCTGCCTTCGGGGCTGGAGCGCAGTTCGCCATCAAAACAAGTTGCCTTATAAAGCAGCACAACAAACCTGCACTGATTCTCACACCAGTCCTTGATGCCGCAGAGCTGAGGGGAACGGATAGTCAGTCCGGTTTCCTCCTGCACCTCCCGAATCACGGCATCCGTAAAGGATTCTCCCGGCTCTACATGGCCTCCGGGGAAGGTGATGCCCGGCCAGTCCCGTTTTTTCCGGTCGATCACGACAACTCGGCTGCCATCACAGATCATGCACATATTGGTAAATTCAACCGTTTCGATCCTCTCCATTCTGTTCCTTTTCTGTTCGTGTGTATACGCAGTGTAGCATAGCTATCATTTAGCTTTCAATAGGCGTGACGGAAGTTATCTCCCAAAATGTAACCTCTCTGCGAATACAAATGGATCTCAGCCTTTTCCGGTGTGGAACACACAAAATGTGAAATGCACAAAAGCAGGCGGCACCAAACTGAAGTTGAGCGCCGCCTGCTTTTTCATGTAAGGGCCGTTTTCTTGCAGGACTCTTTCTTAGTCCTGCTGCCAGTTGTGCCACACGTTCTGCACGTCCTCGTTGTCCTCCAGCATATCGATGAGCTTGTTCATGTTCTTCACATCATCCTCGCCGGTCATGGTCACGTAGGTCTGCGGCACCATCTCCAGCTCAGCGCTGGCGAAGGTATAGCCCTTGGCCTCCAGCGCCTTCACCACATCGTTGAAGCTGTCGGGGTCGGTGGTGATCTCGAACACGGGGCCGTCGGGAGAGAAGTCCTCGGCGCCGGCATCCAGCGCATCCATCATGACGGCATCCTCATCCAGCTCGCCATCCTCATTGTCGATGACAATGACACCCTTGCGGTCGAAGGACCAGGATACGCAGCCCTGAGCGCCCATGCCCTTGCCGAACTTATCGAAGTAATGGCGGATCTCCGGGGCGGTGCGCTGACGATTATCGGTCAGGGCCTCCACGATCACGGCCACACCGCAGGGGCCGTAGCCCTCATAGGTGACGGACTCGTAGTTATCGGTGTTTCCGGCGCCCAGTGCCTTGTCGATGGTACGCTTGATGTTGTCGTTGGGCATATTGGCGGCCTTGGCCTTGGCCACCACCGTAGCCAGACGGGAGTTGTTGGCGGGATCGCCGCTGCCGCCCTGCTTGACGGCCACGATGATCTCCTTGGCGATCTTGGTGAAGGTGGCGGAGCGCTTGGCGTCAGCCGCACCCTTGGTCTTTTGGATATTGTGCCACTTGGAATGTCCGGACATAGTATCGTTCTCTCCTTATCTCATGTAAAATTTAACTGCGTCGCCATGTACGGCGGACTTTGTGACCTCCAGCTCCGGGAACGTCTCCCGCAGCCGGCGGACGATCTCCTGACACACCACATCCTCCGTGGGGAAGTGCCCTGCATCGATGAGATTCAGCCCCTGCGTATCCAGAAAGTCATTGTACCGCAGGTCGGCCGTCACAAAGGTGTCGCAGCCCTGAGCGATGGCCTGAGGGATGTATTCCCCACACGCTCCGCCGCCCACGGCCACCCTGTGAACGGGCCGGCCGCCGTCTCTGTATCGCAGTCCATTGCAACTTAATAATTTTACCACATCTGATAGGAACTGTTCAAGGGGTTTTTCACAAGAAAGTGTGCCGATCCGCCCGATTTTTTCCTCATTCAGCGGTTTTGTATCCTGCAGACCCAGCGTGCAGGCCAGACAGTCGTTGACACCGCCCTCCGCCGCATCCAGATTGGTGTGCATACATATGGCGGAGATATCCCGCTTCACCAACTCCGTCAGCAGCCCACCCAGCCGGGTATCCTCCCGGAGCGTCTGCATCTGCTGGGCGTGCCAGCGGATGTTCATCACCGGGTGGTGGGACACGATCAGGTCGGCCCCCGTCTCTGCTGCCTCTGCCGCTACGTCCGGAGACACATCCAGCGCCACCAGCACCCGGTGGACCTCCCGGTCACCCCGGCCCACCAGCAGACCCACATTATCCCAGTCCATGGCCAGCTCCGGAGGAGCCCACCGGAACATCATCTGCGTTACATCATTGACCGTTACCACGCTGCCACGCCTCCTTCTTTTCTTCCAGAATATCCGCCAGAGCCGCCAGCGGCTCCGCCTCGCTCTCGTCCCCGCCCCGGTGCAGGCCGTCCATCCGCAGATAAAGCCGCCGCAGCTGCTGCTCCAGATACAGACCATACAGAGGGTCGTGCTCCAGACAGAAACCGCCGTACCGCTCCGCATCCGAGGCCTCACCGGAGGGGCCACCGGTGACGGACAGGATCACATACAGTTTCCCCTTGTCCTGCACCAGACGCTCCTCGGTGCAGCTGTATCCGTTTTCCCGCAGCCAGCCCCGCAGCAGCTCCACCTTGGTCATGGGCTGCAGCAGCAGGGTGTGGCGGCCGTCCGCCGCCCATGGAGCGGCACGGAGGATATCCCGGATGGTCTCGCCGCCCATACCGGCAATGACCACGGTGTCTGTCTCCTCCGGCTCGATGCCGGACAGGCCGTCACAGAGCCGGAAGTCCAGCCCCTGTGTCTCGTATTCCTCCGCCGTGCGGCAGGCGTGTTCCAGCGGCTCCGCCCCCACATCGGAGGCGATGGCGGAGGGGATGCGCCCCTCCTGCAGCAGCCAGACTGGCAGGTAGCCGTGGTCGGTGCCGATATCCGCCAGACGGCCGCCGGGCGGCGTCATCTCCGCCAGCAGGCGCAGTCTTGGCTGCAATGCGATTCGTTTCATGGGGCCTCCCTCCAGACAGAAAGGAACGCATACGGCACCATGACCGTATGCGTTCGCTGCGTTTTACTCAGCGGCCTTATTGGCCTCCTGATTCACCAGCTCCAGCAGCTTGTCCACGTCCACACCGTGAACGGCGCAGGCCTCCTCCACAGTCTCGCCACGGGAAGAGGGGCAACCCAGGCAGTGCATACCGATGGAGAAGAAGATGGGAGCGGTCTGAGGGGCAACATCCAGAATATCACCGATGATGGTGTCCTTTTTGATTTCGATCATGTGTCAAAACCTCCGTTTGATATTTACATCGTTAGTATATCCCATGTTTCCGTCTTTTTCAACAGGAAAATCATGAACAGCCTGTGAAAACCACAGAAAATGCAGAGTCCGTATCGGGCTGGGCATATAAAATGCGGGAGCCGCCGCATAGGCAACTCCCGCATCATATGTCAGTCTGGCTGATCAGCCGTTCTCACGCATCTTAGCGAAGCAATCGCTGCAATACACGGGACGGTCGGTCTTGGGTTCGAAGGGAACCTTCGCCTCGCCGCCGCAGGCTGCACAAGTAGCGGTGAAGTACTCACGGGGGCCACGGGCGGCGTTCTTGCGAGCGTCACGGCAGGCCTTGCAGCGCTGGGGCTCGTTCTGGAAACCACGCTCAGCGTAGAACTCCTGTTCACCGGCGGTGAAAACGAACTCCTTACCGCACTCCTTGCAAACCAAAGTCTTGTCTTCGTACATGATGTTACCCTCTCTTTGAGAAAAATATATTGCGTTCAGCGCTTGCTGATATCGCCTGATGAAAGTTGCCGAGCCACCTTGCGCCGGATGCGCTGCACGGCGTTGTCCACCGACTTGGGGGACCGGCCGACGGCCGCAGCGATCTCACGGCAGGTAAGACCGTCCAGATAAAACCCTAAAATCATGACCTCGAATTCGGACAGCTGCTTGCGGACATTCTCCAGCAGGCTGACAGCCTTCTCCCTGTCGATCAGCAGATCCTCGGGACCGGGCTGTGCAAAGGAAACATTTGCTTCAAAGAGTGAGGGATTCAAGGGAACCGATTGATTCAATGGGGCGTGCTTCCCCGCCGCCGCAGCCTTCACAACGGAATAGAGCCGGTGGCGGATACACGTTTCGGCAAAGGTTCGGAAGGAGGCATCCCGGTCCGGGTCATACTCCCGCATGGCCTTGATGAGACCGAACATCCCCTCCTGCATCAGGTCCTCGCTGTCTCCGCCCGCCAGAAAATAGGGCCGGGCGCAGGAACGAACCACCCGATGGTAACGGGCGGCCAGAACCTCCTCCGCCGGACGGTCCTGCTCCCTGATAAGGCGGCACAACGCCTCGTCCGGCAGCTGTTCCAGAGGGGCGCCGCCGGATTCCTGATCCTTTGTCATAGTCTATTATACCTTTTCACTAAAGAATTTGTCAAGTCATCCACGCCGATTTGTCAAAACTGTATTTTTTCAGACAGAATTTTTATGAGATCAGCTAAATCTTCCGCCACTTTTCGGGCAACCTCGGTGGTTTTCGCCTCCACCATGACCCGAATCAGAGCCTCCGTACCGGAGGGACGGATCAGAACACGTCCCTTCCCGGCCAACTCCTGCTCCATCTGAGCGATAGCGTGCCGGAGGGAGGGATCCTGCATGATCGCATCCTTGACGCCGGGAACGTGGGATACGGCCACATTGATAAGCTCCTGTGGATACTGTGGGCAGCAGGATGCCAGTTCGGAGGCCCGCTTTCCGGAGCGCCGCAGGGCCTGCAGGAATTGCAGGGCCGTCAGCTCACCGTCGCCGGTGGTGGCGTATTCCCGGAAGATCGTGTGGCCCGACTGCTCACCGCCGATGGCGTAGCCGCACTCCAGCATCTTCTCCAGCACATGGCGGTCGCCTACGGCGGTGCATACCAGCTCGATCCCCTCCTTGCGGCAGTACTCGTGCAGGCCGAGATTGGACATCACCGTGGCCACGATGGCGTTGCCGGAGAGCTTTCCGTGACGACGCAAATCGGCACCGCAGACAGCCATCACCTTGTCTCCGTCGATGGTATGGCCCGTCTCGTCCACCAGCAGACAGCGGTCGGCGTCGCCGTCGAAGGCGATGCCCAAGTCGTAGCCGCCGGCCACCACGCCCTCGGACAGGGATTTCAGGTGGGTGGAGCCGCAGCCGTCGTTGATGTTCACGCCGTCCGGCTCCCGGTGGATGAAATCTGCGTGCAGGGGCAGGCCGTCAAACAGATCCGGCGCCGTGGCAGAGGCTGCGCCGTTGGCGCAGTCCACCAGCACCCGCAGGCCCGACAGGTCGCAGTCGATGCTGGAGATCAGATGGTCGATGTAATCCCGCTTCATCTGCCGCATCCCGTGAAGGCGCTTGCCGATCTCGCCGTGGGTCTTGACGTCCATGGGAGCGCCGCTGAGGATCAGCTCCTCCACACGGGCCTCACTCTCGTCGGAAAGCTTATAGCCCCGAGCGTTGAACACCTTGATGCCGTTGTGCTCATAGGGGTTGTGGGATGCCGAGATGACGATGCCCGCATCCGCCTGCTCCAGCACCGTCAGATACGCCACCGCCGGTGTGGGAATGGTGCCAAGGGGCATCACGTCACCGCCCACAGAGCAGATGCCCGCCATCAGCGCCGCCTCCAGCATATCCGAGGAGATACGGGTGTCCTTGCCGATGGTAATGGTGGGCTTGCTCCCCTTCTCCTCCGTCAGGACGGCAGCCACTGCCTGCCCCACATGAAAAGCCAGTTCTACGGTGAGATTTTCACCAACGATACCACGGATGCCATCCGTGCCAAACAGTTTGCCCATAAGAGGTTCCTCCTACTCCTTATATCTCCAGCTGTTCCTGTCCTAAAAACGCTATGTGCAGGTGCTCATATGACTTCCGGGTGACGCAGCGGCCACGGGGTGTCCGGGTCAGGAATCCCAACTGCATGAGGTACGGCTCATACACATCCTCCAGCGTCACGGACTCCTCGCCGATGGTAGCGGCCAGCGTTTCCAGCCCCACCGGGCCGCCGCCGTAGTTTTCGATGATGGCCCGCAGCATCCGCCGGTCCACTGGATCCAGCCCCAGATAGTCGATCTCCAGCGCCTGCAGGGCGTGATCCGCTACGGCCTTGGTAATAACACCGTCCGCCCGCACCTGAGCGAAGTCCCGCACCCGCCGCAGCATCCGGTTGGCGATACGGGGCGTTCCACGGGAACGCCGTGCGATCTCCATGGCGCCCTCCGGTTGAATGGGGACATTCAGTATTCCGGCGCTGCGGGTGACGATCAGGGCCAGCTCTTCCGGGGTATAGAGCTCCAGCCGCAGCGTCACGCCGAACCGATCCCGCAGCGGAGCGGACAGCTGTCCGGCCCGTGTGGTGGCGCCGATGAGGGTGAACTTGGGCAGATCCAGCCGAATGGAGTTGGCGGAAGGGCCCTTGCCGATGATGATGTCGATGGCATAGTCCTCCATGGCGGGGTACAAAATCTCCTCCACGGAGCGGTTCAGCCGGTGGATCTCGTCCACAAAGAGAATGTCGTTTTCGCTGAGATTCGTCAGCAGGGCCGCCAGATCGCCGGGCTTTTCAATGGCCGGGCCGGAGGTGATGCGGATGTTGACCCCCATCTCGGCGGCGATGATGCCCGCCAGCGTGGTCTTGCCCAGACCCGGAGGGCCGTGGAGCAGCACATGATCCAGCGGCTCCGTCCGCCGCCGGGCGGCCTCGATAAAGACGGAGAGATTCTCCTTGGCCTTGGTCTGGCCGATGTACTCCGCCAGTGTATGGGGGCGCAGGCTCACCTCCGCATTGTCCTCCGGCAGCAGCGTCTTGGCTACCAGCGGCTCCTCGTAGATATCGGTGCCGAAATCAATGCTCATACGTCTCCCCCCTTCTCCTGCTTTTCATGTCACTTCACCATTTTCTTCAGCGCCTGCCGGATGATCTCCTCCAGCGGCAGAGCGTCCATATCGATGCCCTTCAGGGCCGTACTGATCTCCTGAGAGCCGTAGCCCAGCACTGCCAGCGCCGCCGCCGCCTCACCGGACTTGCTGCCGCCCAATGGCATGGGGGCGCTGCCGCCGCCGCTCGGTACCGTGAAGCTGCTCTGTTCCTTGGCCAGCTTATCCTTCAGCTCCAGAATGATGCGCTGGGCGATCTTCTTGCCGATACCCTGAGCCGCCGTCAGCGCCTTCTCGTCCTCCGTCACGATGGACAGGGCCAGATTCTGGGGCGTGGTGGCAGACAGAATGGCCAGTGCTGCCTTGGGGCCGACGCCGGACACGCCGATGAGCATCTTGAAGCTGTTGAGCTCCTGCTGACTGGCAAAGCCGTACAGCTCGAAGATATCCTCCCGCACATGGAGGTAGGTGTAGAGCCTGGCCCTCTCCCCCTTTTTCAGCTGAGACAGGGTATAGTTTGTGGTGGCGCAGGCATAGCCCACGCCGCCGCAGTCGATGACGGCCAGACCGGCGGCGATCTCCGCCACGGTGCCGTTGAGATAGTAAAACATATTCAGACCGTCTCCTTTACATCGGGGTCCTTTCGCCGCAGCAGGGACGTGGCGCTGCGGGCATGGCAGATGGCGATGGCCAGCGCATCGGCGGCATCGTCAGGCCGGGGGACGGCCTTCAGCTTCAGCAGCCGCCGGGTCATATCCATGACTTGCCGCTTCTCCGCCAGACCGTAACCTACCACTGCCTGCTTGATCTGCATGGGAGTGTATTCATATACCGGCAGGTGCAGCTTCTCCGCCGTGTACAGCAGCACCCCCCGCCCGTGGGCCACGGCAATGCCGGTGGTGATGTTCTTGCTGAAAAACAGCTCCTCGATGGACATCTCATCCGGCTGGAATTGCCGGATCAGCTGCTCCAGATCGCCTCCGATCTGCACCAGCCGGGCTGCCAGCGGCATACCCGCCGGGGTGGTAATGGCTCCGTACCGGACCATCCGCTGCCGCCCGCCTTCGGAATCGATGACGCCGAAGCCCACGGTGGCCACTCCCGGATCAATGCCCAAAATACGCATAGCCGCTCCTTCCCGTTCACCCGCAGAGGATATAAAATCAGTTTATTATATCAAATTCCCAGCGAAAAGGCAACAGGGAAAAACATTTCTCCCGCAGGCGGGCGCTGCCTGAGTGCAGAGGAAGCCGCCCCGGAGGGCGGCTTCCTCTGTGAAATAATAATACTTTACAGTTCTTTGCTGGCAGCGCTCACAGAGCACGCAAGTACTCCGGTCGCAGGCCGTAGCCCTCCAGGCCCTTCCGCACTCGCTCCAGCATGGCGTCCCGGTCCTGATTCAGCGTCCCCTTCAGCGTCAGGTAGTTGGAGGCGTGGTTCATCCGGAAAACGCTGCCCTCGCTGTCGATGTGCTGGAGCAGCAGCTCCGTCTCCCGCAGGATATCCTCCGGGCCAAGAACGGTAAAGCTGCCCTCACGCACCCATTTCTCCAGCGGCGTACCCGGCTCCACCATCAGCGTCAGCAGACCGATGTACTCCGGCTTCATGGCGCTGAATGCCTCCGCCGTACCGATGGCGTGCTCCCGCATCAGCTCCCGGCTCCCAAGTCCTGAGATGGCCGTTACCGACAGGGCCAGTCCGCAGCGCCGGGCCTTCTGTCCCGCCGCCACGATGGCCGCCGCCGTGTGGCCTTTGTTCATCCGGTACAGTACCTCATCACAGCCGGACTCCAGCCCCATATACACCATGGTCAGGCCCTGAGACCGCAGCAGGCGCAAGTCCTCCTCGCTTTTGATCTGGAGACTGGTGGGCGAGGCGTAGCACGTCACCCGCTGGCACTCCGGGAACAGACCGTAGATCAGGCCCAGGATCTGGCTCAGTTCCTCCGTTTTCCGCATCAGGGCGTCGCCGTCCGCCAGAAAGACCCGCTCCACCTTTTTATAGACCCGGCGGGCCATCTCAAAGTCCTCCCGGACCTCCTCCATGGGTCGGATGGCGAAGTGCTTGTCGTCGTACATATCGCAAAAGGCACAGCCGTTGTGGCTGCATCCGTAGGTCACCTGCACGATGAGGCTGTAAGCCTCACTGGGCGGACGGTATACCTTTCCCTTATAACGCATGGTCTCACGCTCCTTTGGTCGTTTGCTCCATTGTAGCAGATTTCTTTCCGTTTGAAAAGCACATATTCTCCGTAGGCGGTACATATAGTGTGCTGACTTCAACCAACGAGGTGACCGAATATGGAACAGAACTTCAACCACGTTCTTCTGTGCGGACAGGTTCTCACCCAGCCGCAGCCGTCCCACGTCAACCACAGCCAGAGCTTCTCCCGGTTCCTGCTGTCCGTCCCCCGGCTCTCCGGGCAGGAGGACTGTCTGCCGGTGATCGTCCCCCAGCCGCTGCTGGAGCTGTGTCCCCTGTCCCCCGGCGCAGCCGTCACCGTCACCGGCCAGCTTCGCTCCTTCAACAACCGCAGCGGACAGGGGCCACGGCTGGTGGTGTCGGTCTTTGCCCAGACCCTCCAGCCCGGCGGAGAAGGGCCGGTGAATCGCATTCGGCTGTCCGGCGTGATCTGCAAGCCCCCTACCCTGCGCTGCACGCCCTTGGGACGGGAGATCTGCGATATCATTCTGGCGGTGAACCGGCGCTATGGCCGAGCGGACTACCTCCCCCTTATCGCATGGGGTACCGTTGCCCGTCAGACGTCCATTCTGGCGGTGGGCGCCCGTCTGACGGTGGAGGGCCGCATCCAGAGCCGCACCTACACCAAGAATCTGGAGACCGGGCCGCAGGAGCGAGTGGCCTATGAGGTGTCCGTCATGCGTCCGGCCGAGCTGTCGGAATTTGCAGAGTAGGCACAGGATTTTGCGGTGCGCCTATTGAACCGCCGCCCAAACCGTGATATGCTTATACCTATACGAAAATCATGTAAAGGAACACAAGACTATGCACCATATCCAGCACCCTCATCCGACCCACTCCGGCGTGGATATGACCGAAGGCAATATCACCGGCCATCTGATTCGCTTTGCGCTGCCGCTGCTGGCGGGCAACATCTTCCAGCAGCTCTACAACATGGTGGATACATGGGTGGTGGGCAATTTCGTCTCCAACGAAGCCTTCTCCGCCGTAGGTACGGTGGGCCCCATCGTCAATATGCTCATCGGCTGCTTTCTGGGCTTTTCCAGCGGCGCCGGCGTGGTCATCAGCCAGTACTACGGCGCACGACGCACGGAGAGGGTCCACGACGCCGTCCACACGGCGCTGGTGCTGACGGTGATCCTGTGTGCAGTATTCACGGCGCTGGGCATCGGCTTTACGCCCCTGATGCTGCGTTTGATGAACACCCCTGCCGAGGTGTTTCCGGAGTCCTCCGCCTATCTGACCATCTATTTCGGCGGCATCAGCGGCCTACTGATCTACAACATGGGCTCCGGCATCCTCCGGGCCGTGGGAGATTCCCGCCGCCCCTTCTATTTTCTGGTGGTCTCCGCCGTACTGAATACGGCGCTGGACCTGCTGTTCGTGCTGCGGTTCGGTATGGGTGTGGAGGGCGTGGCCTGGGCTACGGTTATTGCACAGGCCGTCTCGGCGCTGCTGGTGATCGTTGTTCTGCTGCGGACACAGCAGGCGGTGCGGCTGATCCCCCGTGACCTTCGCATCCATCTTCCTGTGCTGCGGCAGATCATCCGGGTGGGCGTCCCCTCCGCTCTGCAAATGGCCATCACCGCCTTCTCCAATGTCTTTGTCCAGTCCTACATCAACTCCTTCGGCGCCGACTGCATGGGCGGCTGGACGGCCTATACCAAGATCGACCAGCTGATGCTGCTGCCGATGCAGTCCCTGGCCCTGTCCGCCACTACCTTTGTGGGGCAGAATCTGGGCCGCGGCAACGAGCCCCGTGCCCGGCAGGGCGTGCGCCGTGCGCTGGCCATTGCCATGGCCGCCACGGTGCTGGTGATGATTCCGGTGCTGGTCTTTGCCCCGCAGATGACGGCCTTTTTCAACCGGAAGCCGGAGGTGGTGGCCTACGGCGCTCTGCTGCTGCGGTGTATCTCCCCCTTCTATGTGCTGTGCTGCTTTAATCAGGTCTACGCAGCTGCCCTGCGGGGCGCCGGAAACAGTAAGGCCACCATGATCATCATGCTGTGCTCCTTTGTGCTGTTCCGACAGGTCTACCTGTTCATTATGTCCCACTACATCTCCCATGAGCTGATCCCGCTGGTCATGGGCTATCCCGCCGGATGGCTGGTGTGCAGCGCCGCCACGCTGATCTACTATCGCCGTACCTCCTTCCTGTCCACCCGGCTGGTGGCGGAGGACGGCAGCAAGGAGGACATCCAATGACTAAGTGTGAGAGCTGTGTGTTCTATCAGTACGATGAGAACTACGACGATTATGTCTGCGACATGGACTTGGACGAGGACGAGATGGTGCGCTTCCTCTCCTCCCAGACAGACAGCTGTCCCTACTGGCGGCCCGGCGATGACTATCTCACCGCCCGCAGGCAGTAGATGAAGTACGGAAGGAATTTATTATGAACATCCGAGAAGCCACAAAAAATGACTGTGTGCATATGGATGCACTCCTGACGAAGCTGATCCGTTATGAGGCCCGATTTGATCCTAATTTGAGTCCAGAGGTCGTCATAGAGGACAATTACGCCGGGCAAATAGCCGCAGAAGGCTGTAAGGCTTACGTCGCAGAGGACCATGGGATCATCGTTGGATATCTCTATGGATTTACATACCGGATCCCGCAGGTGCTCTTGCAGCCCATTGCCATCGTCGATGCCCTGTATGTCGAAGATGGCTACCGTGGGAAGGGAATCGCCAAAGATCTATTCCGCAAGTTTCAGGAGTTTGCGTCGGGCTGCGGCGCTGCCAGCATTGAGTTGAAGGTGATGTCCCGTAACAGAGATGCGCTGCGCCTGTATGCGTCGCTGGGGTTTTGCGAGACAAAAAAGTATATGGCGCTGCCGCTGTCGCAGAATGGAAGCAAATGACATTTTCCTTTAATAATAACGAAACAGGAACCGGCGTGACCCGTAAAGGTCACGCCGGTTCCTGTTTTGTGTATTTATTTGCACTTTACGCCAGATAGACGGCCTTGCAGCCCAGATAGTTCATGTAGCAATCCAGCTTACCCACCGTCTCGAAGGGAGCGTGCATACTCAGCACCGGCACACCGGCATCAATGGTGGTGATGTTGCGGTTGGCCATGTACTGGGCCACCGTACCGCCGCCGCCGGCGTCGATCTTGCCCATCTCACCGATCTGCCACACCACGCCGGCCTCGTCCATCACCCGGCGGACATAAGCCACCGTCTCGGCGTCGGCATCGGAGGAGCCGCCCTTGCCACGGGCGCCCGTGTACTTGCACAGCCCCAGACCGTGGTTCACCTGAGCGTCGTTGCGCTTCTCATACACCTCGGCGAAGTTGGGGTCATAGGCCGCCGTCACGTCGGAGGACAGGCAGAAGGCGCTCTCATAGCACACCCGCAGGGCAACGCCCTGACTCTCGCACAGATCCTCCATGAAGGTATCGAAGAAGGCTGACTGCATACCGGTGACGCCCATAGAGCCGATCTCCTCCTTGTCCGCCAGCATACAAACGGCGGTCTTGGTGGGGGTCTCCAGCTCCAGCAGAGCCTTCAGGGCCGCATAGCTGCACACCCGGTCATCGTGGCCGTAGGCGCCGATGAGGCTGCCGTCCAG
>ENA-ORML01001164-ORML01001164.1-human-gut-metagenome-genome-assembly--contig:-NODE-1164-length-24536-cov-10.687472_pt1 | contig 24536 bp, 21 predicted proteins | sample MGYA00242103_ERZ508995 | MGnify/ENA primary metagenome ERZ508995 (study PRJEB26280, sample SAMEA2338702) | human gut metagenome | biome: human gut; feature: human-associated habitat; material: faeces... | reverse complement strand
AATTTATTAAAAAGATTAGCGGAAGGCATGGATATGATGCTTAAAATTGAATTCGTGCCAAAGCAAAAAACACACTGATGAAAAATTCTAATTATTCTTCTCGCAGAGGAATAGTTAGGGTATTTGGTAAACGAGCAACAAAACAAAATGGAGAGGCTTGCCAGTAATGGTGAGCCTTTTTATATTCAAAAAACACCCTTTGAAAAAACAAAACAGCCTTCAAGAAAGGAAATTTGCTGCTGGGGTAAAAAAATCAAAAGAGGTTGTGAAAAATTGGAATCAGAGGTTCCTTGATATAAAAGTTCTCATTTCCATAGTGAATTTCGGAAAAGGAAGTAATTAACGGGAAAAAAGAACGAAAACATGCGGGTTGCCAGGCTCTAAAGGGAAGTGATTAATGGGGGAAATACAGTAGTTGTGATTTTCCATTTAATCAGTTCCATTCGTGATTTTAATTAGTTCTGTTCGCAAAATTTGGTTAGCTCCGTTCGGAGATTTAATCATGTCTATATTCTGTTAAATATAGCGTATGAAGTTCTATAGGAGGAAACAACGTGTAAATCAAAACGCAGCCTCATAATATACGAGGCACCACTTGGTTTAAATGGTAAACAGCAGATTCCAAGAATTCAGCTTCAGGATCAGTGGCTCGAAGCTCTTGGATATCATGTGGGTGATAAGATTGATGTTCAGTGTACTGGTGACATGATCATCATCAATAAAAAATGAAGACTATAAAACAAACAAGCGTCGACTTATAAAGCAGGCGCTTTTTGGTTTTAAAATAAAACAAGCGAAGAGGATGGTAAAACAAATATTAAAAAAGACCTCGTGGCGTTAGATGCTGCGGATTTTTTTCATTTTTCCAAATATGCTGCCGGAATGCCAATTTTTTGAAAAGTTTCTGACATATATATTGTGAATCAAGAAAAAAGGAGTGATGAATAATGATACGAGAACAGATTCTGTTTCAATTATATTCAAGAAGAATTATGTAGATATTCAAAATAGCATCCCTCTCCGTCTTAAAACAAAGGAGTCTTGGATGTTTTTTTAGAGCTTTAACAAGATGGCAGTACTGCCATCTAAAATATGGAGGACGATATTTATGGATGAAAACAAAAAGGATAAAAGAAAGAACATTATTATACTGATACTTGTACTGATTATTGCGTTAGGTGGTTTCTTTCTTTTCAACAGGAAGGATGATGATAAACCTCTGGATGTAGATACGGAACAGAGCAGTTATGTCAAGCCGGAAAAGCCAGTGGATCGCAGTAAAAATGTAACTTTGCCAGGTTGGGGTGCATTCAATATTCCTGCCAATACAAAAGAAATTACACAGGGATTTGAATTTCATAATCCAGAAGAGAACTTCTGGTACGTTGATAAAATGTCTGTAGACGGCAAGGAAGTGGAAAATCTTGTTGTAGACAGTGGAAATAAAGTGAAATTGAATCACTATTTGAAGCTGAATGGAATTGATTCTGAAGTAAAGTCTGTCGGTAAGTATGACAAAGACTTGTTTGAAATCACAAAGACCAAGAAAGGAAAATACCAGATCGAGGCGATTGGATATTCAGATAAAGCTCAGGCTATCAAGATCAAAACAAAAGACGGTAAAAGTCATAAGATTGGCGTTGAATCTAAGTCTGACTGTTTCTACATGACGTTTGCGTTGTATCTTAAAGAAAACGATGAGCTTCTGTATCAATCGGGACTGGTATCACCAAATAACTACATCCAGAAAATGGAGATCACAAAACCGTTGAGAAAAGGTTCTTATGATGCGTACATCGTTATCCAGCCCTATCGCTCTGACAAGAAGACAAAGACAAATCAAGGCGTTGTGAATCTAACACTGAATGTAAAATAATCAAATATACATCTATTCAAGAATGGCAGAAAACTGCCATCCTTTTGTGTTATATGAGCTTTTATGCTTGGGTGTGCACCTTCCTCCTTTCCAGTGCATCCAGTCATAAGGGTTTATATGATATAGATCCTTATTCTGCCTGTGGGTCATAGACACAGTACAGATTAAATAATCGCAATTTAATTTTAATTTAGGAGGTAAGACGATTATGAAAAACTTTAAAAATTTATTATTGGCTGGTGCAACAGTTTTAGCTACATTAGCAGCTCCAATGAATGTGTTTGCAAAAAATGTAGACCCTGCTGCTGCGGATAGTCAAGAAACAACTTTAAACTACAAAGTAGGTTCTCATTATACTTGGGAAATCCACTCTGACATTGACTTTGGTAAAGACGGTGGAACAAACGCAACTTTAAATGGTACTGTAAAAACTGGTGACCAAAAAGTAAAAGTAACAGAAAACGTTATTGAGGAAGGTAAAAAGCTTCACATTACTGCCCACGGTAGTGGAACAGATAACGCATTCACTATCACTAACGGAAGCAATACAGTATTAAATTATGCTGTTAAATCTGGAGATAAAGCTGTCGATGTTGACGGGGATGTATTAGATGTTCTTGCAGGAACAAACACTGGTGAAACAGCTATGGACTTCAAATTAAGTACAACAACAGATACAGCTGAAAAAGCCGGAACATATACGGGTACAATCACTTACGCATCAAGTGTTGTTGATGCTCAGTAATTTAAAGCAGTACGTACAATCAAATATATGAAGAGCAGGCTTCTATGACAGGTTTGTTCTTCTTTTGATTCTTTTATAAAATTGCTGATCCAAGTCAGAAATCAAGATGGCAGTACTGCCACCTTTCGAATATTTCTGGTTTAGATCAATGATTTTTCAGTTTCTTAAGTAAATGGAATGGAGGAGAGAACATGAAAAAACATTTTGTATTACTGGGGATGATGCTAATACCGATGTTATGGGGTATGAACATGCCTGTTTATGCGGATGAGGCAACAGTGTCTGTATCCTATGCAGTTTCCGTAAAGATCACGCTGATAAACGGTGATATATCATCTGTTATCAAACTGGATGATTCTGGCCGAATCAGCGAACCAGCACATTACCAGATGGATGGTTATGAATTTGTTGGATGGATGAATGTAGAAACAGGAAAGATGTGGGATTTCAATGATGTTGTGAACACAAATATGACATTGAAAGCCGTGTATAGAAAGCTCGATACTGCATCGGTTCCTCAAACATCGTCACAAAGACCATCAGAAAAGGTAAATACATCTGTAGATATGGATACAGGACGCTGGGTCCTGATTGGTGTGCTTGCCCTGTTTGAGATGGGTCTTGCTATCTATTTGAAGAATTATGTGGATGATGCACAGTCACCGAGAAAGGAGAAATAAAGACATGAAACACGTATGTTTAAAAACTGGAACAAGGATTTTGTCTGGCATTCTGAGTATGTCAATGATGGCAGGAATCCTTTCTATGCCGGTCTTAGCAAATGAACCCGACACTTATAGACCGGTCAATGATTTAAAATTTACATCAAATATTAAAATGAATACTGAAATGGAAACGGAGGAAGATGGCAGTACTGCCACCGACAATACAGTTCAGGGAAGTGAACCTGCCTCAAATGAGAATGCATCTTCTTCACAGAATACTGTAGATTCCTCTGCATCGGAAACAGCCGAACAACAGACAAGCGGTGAATTAAAGCCTGAGACAACGTATTCTTCAGACAACACATCCGCTGCACTTCACATGGAATATACAGATTCTACCAAATCGTTAGAATTAACAGAAGATTCGAGTGAATTCTATAAGGATGTGTTTGATAAGAAGCTTTTGGTACAGAATGATTCTTCTAAGAATGTTCTGGATTTTACGGCAAATTCAAATGGTGTCTACTGTTTTGATGTGAATGTTAAAGATGATAAAGGAACTGTAATCGACACTCAGCAGGTTCGATTCAAGATACTTGATATTGTCGAAGCAGAAAATGAGGAAGTACAGCAAGACGAAAATGCGGTTGCACCTGCATCCGTACAGACAAATTCAACTGTACAGGCTAGTCATGATTCAAAATCTTTAGGAGTCAGCTATACAAGCAATGGCAGCTACACATGGACGATTCCATCAGAAATCGACTTGAATAAGCAGGATACTTTGACTGTATCAGCTACAAAAATCAATGAGGAAGCCAATGCCAGTCTGAAAATCAGTGTTAAATCTGAAAATGGATTCAATATGAAATCCAGCTCAGGACGTATGGGTGCTTATAAGATCACAAAAGATGGAAACCAAATCGTAAACAATTCCATTGTTCTTGAGACTACATCATCAGGCACTACGACAGCAGACCTGAAATTTACTGCAAACCCAGCCAACTTTATGACTTCAGGAACTTATAATGACACATTGACATTCAAAGCACAGAATGGATATGCAACAGGTACTGTACTTGAAATCGAAGGAATGAAGTTCATCGTTATGTCTCAGACAGATGATGATACATATATGCTGATTGATGGAGAAAGTCTTGAAAATATGCAATACCAGCCAAATGTGGATTCAGATGGAAACTACAAAGTTGGAACATATGAAACACCGGATGAGAAGCGTCCTGATGGCCAGTATTCCAACACTTATGAAGGAAGCTATATTGATAACTATCTAGAAAATACATGGTATAAACAGCTTCCTGAGAAGCTACAGAAAGCTATTCAGGCAACAGATATCAAGCAGGTTGCATATAATAATACTTCGTCAAATCCAAAATGGAGATGGTTTGATCCAAATGGTGGTTCAAATGGCGGCTGGTATTATAATGAGGGCACTACAGAGAATCCAAAATGGGTCATCTATTATAAGGCAAATATCCCAGATGATGCACAAGGTGCTTATCCTTTGAACTGTTGGAAGTACAGTGAAAAAGGCTATAACAACACAACTTATAACACAATTTCAAGACATGTATTCTTGCCAAGTGTTGAAGAAGTATCCAATCTAGTGGATCTAAACAACGCCAACAAGGTTTATGATTTCTTGAAAGGCGCAAATAACTCAGTGAACCATATGTGGTTCAGAGACAGCAACTCCAGCTCGCCTCGCCACGCAATGGATTTGTATTTCGTCTATCGTTCAATGGACAACGGCGATGTAACGCATCCTTGGTTTGGCGTGCGTCCCGCTTTCACGGTCGATTTATCGACCGTCTCTGTGAGCGTGGTGGATTCTGTAAACTACAAATAGGATAAATCATGGGCAGATGCTCAAAACCACGCCTTCATTTCCTCAAGAAATGAAGGCAAACCGACATTTGAAGGTGGCAGTACTGCCATCCTATGAGAAACAAATGTCTGAATGAAGAGGGGAGTATGAGGGGAAACATCCCCTCATGATGATTTTGAATTATGGCAGAAAAGAAGAAAGAGTTGCATCTGTTGAGATATGCAGAGTCGTTTGATGATGCACTTGTGATAGTAAGTGCTCATGCACCAAAGAAGTTTCGCAACAATATCGTGCATGACTTGCAGAGGACATCGGAAAATATAGTGAAAAGTATATTCTGGGCCAATGAATATCGGCAGTCCGATATTCAGGCATGTCTAAAATATACAAAACAGGCAGAAATCAACATCCGCTGGATGACGAGAAGACTTGAAAGAGCCAGACGGATGCAGTGTATAACGTCTGTAGAGGAATTGGACTTAGGTGACAAGCTCGCAACTGTAGAGGAATATTTTGCGGGCTGGTCAGATTCAAATAAAAAACTAAGTGAAGAGCTTAGAAAAAAGAATTTCTAGGTCGGGATACAGGATAGAAACGCCGGTTCGTTTTGGGTTTCTTGAGTGTTTGTTGTACGCTTGGCTATTTTATGGGTCTAGTGTCCAGCTCGCCTCGCAACGCAATGAATTTGAATTACAACAATCGTTCAATGAACAACAACAATGTAACGAATACTTGGATTGGCGTGCGTCCCGCTTTAGTAAGCATCCGAAAAGGATGTGCCAGCAGTCAGAATAAGACGATATGTCGAAAAGACCAGAGCATAACATAAAGGATCCTGTATCCTGCGTAATTGACGCAAATCAGTCATGCACGGATCTTGAGCAGACTACAGCTACTCTAGACCACGTGCGTGATTTTTTATTTATTGAATTGGAGTGAATGAATGTACGTACCTGAACATTTAACTGAAATATTTACGTTTGAAAATCTGCTTAAAGCATTTCGAAGCTCAGCATCGAATCACAGGCATAAAGAGGATGTGCAGGAGTTTTTGAATCATCTGTACCTGAATATCCGGAGAATCGAAAAGGCATTTAAAAAAGGAGAATATCCAGAAATCACGTATCACAGCTTTGTGGTTAAGCAGCCAAAGCTGAGAGTTGTATGGGCGACATCATTTGAGATACGTGTGATTCAGCACTGCTTCTGTGATGTATTTCTGACCCCTTTCTTTGAACAGATATATGTGCCTAGAAACTGTGCATGCAGAAAGGACAAAGGTACGGATTACGCTGCCAACTGTCTGAAAGCAGACTTAAAATATTATTATCGTGATAACGGCGGTTCAAATTCAGGATATGTTTTAAAGGCAGACATTCATCATTATTTTCAAAGTATTGACCATGATATATTGAAGCGTATGCTCCATCCAATACTTCCAGATGGAGAAGTCAAAGACTTTCTGTTTTACATTATTGACAGCTTTGACAAGGGCGGTCTTCCTTTAGGAAATCAGACAAGCCAGTTGCTGGCACTGTATTATCTTCATCCAGTGGATATACTGATTCAGAACAAGTATGGTGTAATGTTTGATTATGGTGCCTTGTTTTCAAGATATATGGATGATCTAGCGTTGATTGCAGAGGATAAACAAACTTTGATTGATGCATACAAGGATATAGATTTTATCTTAAGGAATGCATTGAATTTATGTTTCAACGATAAGACGAGTATCCATCCATTAAAGAATGGGATCGGATTTCTTGGATGGAACTATTATCTTTTAAAGACTGGACGTGTGTTAAAAAAGCGGAAGAAAGATGCAAAGGACAGGGCAAAAAAGAAAGTGAAGCTTGCCATCTATTTATATGAAGAGAATATTATTGATGCAAGAAGCTACGGAAACCGCATAACAAGTGTTCTTGCAACCTTGAAAAAAGGAAATGCAGGAGCCTTCGAGAGAAACTTGATTCATATGCAGGATGCCTGCTCAGACAGGTTTAGAAAGGAAATTCATGATTATTAAATTTGCTGCCGGGGTAAAAAAATCAAAAGAGATTGTGGAAAATTGGAATCAGAGGTTCCCTGATACAAAAGCTCTCATTTCCATAGTGAATTTCGGAAAGGGAAGTGAATAACGGGGAAAAATAAACGAAAACATGCGGTTTTCGAGCATCTAAACGGAAGTAATTAAAGGGGAAAATACAGTAATTGTGATTTTCCCGTTGATTTGTTCCGTTCGTTGATTTGTTCCGTTCAGAGGAGATAGCAAATTTTACATTTAGTTCTCAATTCGGGATACAGGAGTATGATTTTCCATTTAATCATGTCCATTTTGCAAGTTTAATTTTGTCCGTTTTAGAATATGATTACTTCTAAATTGGAATTACAGGAGGAAACAATGTACAAATCGAAACGTAGCCTCAAAGTGTACGAGGCACCACTTGGTTTAAATGGTAAGCAGCAAGTTCCAAGAATTCAGTTTCAGGGCCAGTGGCTAAAAGCACTTGGATATCATGTGGGTGATAAGATTGATGTTCAGTGTACTAATGACACGATCATCATCAATAAAGTGAAGACTATATAAAATAAGCGTCGGCCAATGAGTCGGCGCTTTTGTTTATAAAGTATTATTGTGCCTTACTGAATATCCAGTTATAATAGCAAATATAATAGCCAAGGAGGTTTATATATGAAAACAAAACAAATTTTAACAGCAGGTGCGATTGCATTAAGTATGATTTTGACTGGGTGTTCTTCTACATCTACAGATACAAAAGATACAAAAACAACAGAAATTGCTAAGAAAAAGGAAGTAAAGACACTTGGTCAAAAAAACAAGGATTCAAAATCTTTGAAGATGACAAACAATACTGGAAAGAAGATCACAGTATTCGAAACAAAATCAAGTTCTGAAGAAAGCTTTAGTGATAACTTGTTGGAAGATGGTGATTCTGTAAAAAACAAAGAAGAACGTACTTTGTATTACACGGTCAAAGAAAACGATAAGTTGGACGTGAAAGTAGGATTACAGGATCAGGACAAAACATTCGTATTCAAAGATGTAGATACAAAAGATACAAAGAAAGTGGATGTTTCTTTAAAAGAAGATAAAGTCAATTTAGATGTAACAAAAAAAGATGGCACTACTGCCACTTTAACACCATCTGAAGATTCTGCGAAGACGGAAGATGAGAAAAAAGACGAAACTGAAGTAAAGCAGGAAGAAAAGAAAGAAGAAACTTCAAAAGCCGATTCTTCTAATAAATCAAATGCTTCAGAATCAAAGAAGGATAACACAGCTTCGACTACGAATACCAGTTCAAACAAGAACAACACAAGTTCTTCTAAGCCTTCAAACAGCAGTAACAGTTCAAACTCAAACAGTTCTAAGCCTGCTGAACATACACACAACTGGGTGGCTCAATATAAGACTGTAAATGTGCCTGAAAAAGGGCACAACGAACAAGTTTTGGTGCAAGCTGCCTATGATGAACAGGTTCCAATCACTGAGATGAGAGAATACTCAATTTGTTCAACATGCGGTGCAGATATTACTGGTAATACCTCAGCACATATGAAAGCACATATGTTAAATGGTGAAAATGGTAATTTTCATTCTGAATGGAGAGAAGTAGTAACAGGATACAATACAGTACATCACGATGCAGTATATGAAACAAGATATGTTGTCGACTCACCTGCAACCACAAAGCAGGAATTGACAGGCTACAAATGCAGTGGATGTGGCAAGACTAAAGCTAACTAAAGATATAAAGCAAAAGACAGAATTCTACATTCTGTCTTTTTTTATGGCTTTAAAATTTAATTTTTAAAAAAGGAACTCGGATGGGTTCCTTTTCTATTTTTCAAACGCAATAAAGCGGGTAACGCCCGTACTATTGCACCAAAAGAAAGTAGTTATAAGAAAGGGTGGCGAAATATGAACAGATACAGTTTATTTGATGTACCTTAAATTAAATTGAAATAATATCAATATTTTTCCTTTCAGAATATTGATAGTACGAAACACTCAAAAAATCAAGATTTCTAACGTTAGAGATTTTTATAAGGGATAGAGATAGAAATAAATAAAGGGGAAATAAATGAATTAAGGCAGTTTGCCAGGACCTGTTGAAAGAGGAACTTCATTTTGCCGGGTTGTTTGATAATTTACAGATTGTCTCGATTCTTACGGATTTGGAAAGTCTTTTATAGGAGGTAGATTAATATGCCAAGACAGAAAAAAGATGCAAAAATTCTCAATATCAAACTAGCAAAAGAGATTAGCGACCAGCTGGAACAATTTTGCGAAGAATCAGGAATGTCTAAAACTATTGCGACAGAGAAGTATTCTATCGAAGTATTTTGATGAATATTTCAGTAGACCGGAAGAAGAGCGTATGCTTTTCAAATAAGAATATTTAAGAATGCCCACAGGCCGAATAAGCTTGTGGGTATTTTTATGCCCAAATATGGTATATATGTGAGATTTCTTTTGAGTTGCATTTTTGGAAAAGCATGGATTTACAGGCAAAATTACAACATTCAGTTTGAGGCTGTATGAGAAACAAAACATGTTGTCTGATTCTGACATATAGTATATGCCAAAGTAATTTATCCCTAAAAATAGGGACAATATTAGGTATAAACAAATTATGTATTCAAAAAGGAGGAAACACATGGAGAAAATTGAATTCACAAACCCGGAGAGCAAGGAATTTAACGAAGAAGTAAGGAACTACCTTGAATTGATGAGGGATACGGAAGCCATTATTGGTGACGGGATGGAGGAACTGAAAGGGGCAAATTGGGCAAAGCTTTGGAGCAGCCTTGACAAGTTGGTTTTTTATCCGAAGACATACGAAGGAAATTTGGCTATTTTCAGAACTCGATACGACATTCGATACGTAAGCTTGTTTACGAAACCGGAATTTTGCTGTGATCAGGAAGCAGACTTTGAGTTGGGCGGCATTCTTAGATCATGGCTTAATGATGGTCAGAAACGAGGCTATTCGTTACTTATTAACACGACCATCAATGAATATTGGGGACATGGTATTTTTATCGATCCAGATACAGGGCATATTGCGCCTGTGATGACGGACTATGATGCGGAGCACCGTACTTATACATTATATTGATCAGCATCAATTTCAACCGAACCAGGGAACATTTCCCTATATTCATCAACTAATTTTCGGAATATGTAACGGGTAACCGGTCCCTTATCTGGAAGCTTATCTGTCAATAATTTCATCGCTTGACGCTCAGTGATTTTATGCAGGCAGTATTGTTCTATGGCATCAAATGCTTCGCGGTTCAGGCTCATTAGTGATATACGACGTTTCGGTCTTCCAGAAGCTTTCCTGCGTCCCGGAAGCTGCTCGATAGGCTGCGCCTGACGATAGTTATGGATTTGGCTAAGTGTTCCGGATAATAGCTCATGATCGTGGGTATCATCTTTGTCGTCATATTCAAGCGATGGGATTCGCAGGTGGATCTGTTTGTCTTGAAGGAGTTTTAGTGTTTTTTGTATTGTTGGCAAGGTGCCACCAAGCACATAGATATTTGCTACATATAACGTATCGCCACTTTGAATAGGGCGACGTGGGGAAATCTCACCTTTAAGTATGTCACCATCTGAATAGACAGAACGAGCCACGTCGCAACATTTTATGTAGAAGTAGTTGTATTCTGAGCCGAGCCAGTGGGTTGTATCTGGCAAATGTTTGCGTGCTATTTCGTATTGTTCGTTTATATTTTCAATTCGTGTATTACGAAACAGCCACCACTCGCTCATAGTGCAACCTCCGCTCATTTGTAATGGTTACCAGTACTAACCAACACATTATATCATATTTTTTAAAATGTTGTCCGAAAATTAGAAGATTTGAAAAAATAAAAGAAAACCGTATAAATGCGGTAATTGCAGATAAATTCTTGTCTGAAAACAGTTTGAAAAAGGTCGTTTATTTGTGTGTAAAAATAAAAACACATGAGAAATCAGGCATAGGAATAGGGAAGGACAAGATCAAAGGAGGCAACACATGAAAGAAAAAAGCGACATTAACAAACTGCTAGAGGGACGCTGTAGAGGACAGGGCGTTGAATATGTGGCATTCAAAAAAGCAAATGAGTCTCACAGCATTGGTACTGCAACAGCTATTTATGACCCAATCGCTGGCAGAACTGTAGATGTACTCAGTATGAATGAGTTTCGATTTTTTATGATTACTAGATTTGATCCGAAAGTGGTCGAGATTAAGGAACAGATGCTTATGATTCCGGGGCTTGTAGCTAAAGCAGCTGCCAAGAACGGATTCCGAATTCCAACTAACATTCTCACAACAGATTTCGTTGTTTTCTATGAAGATGGCACAATCAAAGCTTTTTCGGTTAAGTCTAGTAAAAAGATCTTTGATAAGGAGCGTTATAAGGACAAGGGAAAATGGAGAGCACTTGTAAGACGCCAGAAATTAGAGCGTGATTATTGGGAGTTGCTTGGGGTTGAGTGGTCTATTATATACGGAGATGAACTCAACGTTATGGAGGCGGCAAATATCCGAGCCTGCTTGAAATGCTATAACCAACAGAGTGTCAGCACAATCGACCATATGTATAGATATCTCATCGCACACCATCATGTGGCGGTGGATCTCACCCAAAAAATCCATTTTGTGAAAGTCGCAAAAGAAAATGAAGAAGAAATCAGAAGACTTTATAAGGAGGTAACGAATAATGGCACAAAGACTTGTATTGGAACCCGGGAAAACAATCTACTTTGAGGGAACCACTTATAGAATTCTTTCAATCAACGGTTGTTTTGTCGATTTGGTTGAAGCAGAAGGGAGCAAATTAAATGCTATTTCGGTAGCAATGGAGTTGTTCGCAGATGTTGATCCTAAAAGAGTTTTCGAAATTGCAGATACCTTTGGCCCAAAGGAAGTATCTGTAACAGAAGAACAATGGGAAACAATGCAAAATAAAAGAAGATGTATTGAAGAAATGCTGGATAGTATCAATCATGACTATACTTTGATCCAGACAAAGAGGAGCGGATTGGATATTGGAAAGTACTGTTCTGAATTTAACTGTTCAAGACCAACGGCATTCAAAGCACTGCGCCAATATATCCAGTCTGGCCGTAACATTTACAGCTTAGTGGATGGAAGAAGACGCGAAAACCTCAGCAGAGGCAATAGAAGAGAAAACAGATACCTGTGCGAGGAAGAAGAGATGGATGATGATACACGTAATATGCTTTACGCATACAAGCAGCTTAAAAAAGGGTTGTTTACATCTGTAAGGGAAGCTTATGACGATATGCTTACATACCGCTATGGACGGGTTCAAAGAGATGAAGATGGCCGTGCAGAATTTGTTGAAGTTTCAAAAGAAGCACCCTCATTGAGGGTTTTCCGTGGGTTCATCGAAACTAAGATTGCACCAATGAGTGTAGAAGCTTTCTTTAAGGGGACAAGGGAGCTCAGAAACTCTGACCGTATCAGATTCGGTCGTGCCCAGGATGGATGTACACATCCGGGCAGCATCATTGAAATTGATGCATGTGAGCTGATTGTGGTTGTAAACTCGGAAAAAGACAGAAGAAAATCAGTAGGAAAGCCGGTGGTGTATTTCGCTATTGATGTGTATTCCTGTTGCATTGTTGGTTATTATGTTGGATTTGAAAACAATAGCTTTTTAGGGGCAACAAGTTTATTTGCAAACATTTTTTTCAAACAACATCAGTTAACAAATAAAAATGGTGATGTTTTAACGCCTGGAGGATTTATTCCAGACTCTATCAGAGTCGATCAGGGATCTGAATGGGTTTCAAAAGGAATCCGTCGTATGACAAATGAAACAGAGATTGATGAAACAATTGCTCCTCCAGCAATGGGATCAATGAAAGGTCTCGTAGAAAACAGTTTTCTGGTTTACCAGAAGAAATTGCAGAATCTGGGACGCGGATATGGTGTTATTTATCATGAATACCAGTCCAAGCATTACGAAGAAGCCTGCATGATGTTGGAAGATATCAAAAGAGACATCGAGGATTTTATCATTGAATTCAATCAAAAGGAAAGAGAAGCGCTGGTAACTACCAAAGAGATGGTGCGAGAGGAAATCATTGCTTTGCCGTATAAACTTTGGCAGTTTGGCATTGGTTTCGATGGAAATCCAATCTGGGTAACAGATGCACAAAAACAGAGGCTGTTGTGGTCCCTTCTTCAGACTTGTACAGATGGGATGCATGCATCGGTTAATCTTCGAGGCATCACGATTAAAAGGTTACGCTATATTTCGAAAGAACGTGCGTTTACCAACATGTTAACTTACAACCACTTTCATAAACAAGATAAAATTCCATACGAGGTTCGTTATGACCCAAGAAGTGTAGATTGTGTGTGGATCAAGATTAATGGTGAAATCTATCAGATTCCTATGGCTGAAGACGAGGGCGTAAAGTCATTTCGTAATATGACCTGGTTCGAATATAATATGTGGTTCGAAGATAAGAAAGCACTAAGTGATAAAAATAAAGAAAATGCATTAGGTGAGCATCTTGCTTCACATGCCAGAAGAAAAGAACTCATGGGACAGGCTAAAAAGGAACAGGAACAACTTGGAAAAAACAAGACTAAAACGGCAGAAAAGATCCGCAAGAATCGATTGGCTGAGCAGCAGGAAAAACGTAAACAGGAAAGACTGTCGACGTTAAATATCACCGAAGAAGAGCAGCGCATGGAAAGAGAAGAATATATCGATATCGATTTGGATGAAAAGGATCTTATCGAAACGGTAGATGAAAACGATGATGAGATGGAAGATATCGATCTCGCAGCGCTTTTGTAAAGGAGAAGATGGAATGGACTACTTAAAAGAGTTCGGCATTGAATATACTGATCCAGAACTTCAATATATGAATGCTGATTTTGAAGCGCATGATATTGTCCCGGCAGAATACATCAAGGTAAGCGGTTGCCCTGATAATCCCAATATTGCGGCGCTCCCACTTCCTCTTACGGGAAGAGATGCATATAACAGAGGGATTTTCATTCCTGCATCGCTTGAAGATCCGAATACTAATCCGGGATTAAAGGCATTTGGACTTAGGAATCTCCGCATTCCACTGTCTAAACAGAGTGTAATTAACGAAACAATTTATCAGGGCATTGTAACTTGTTACACAAATAGAAAATATGCAGTTTCCGAACATGGACGAGGACCGGATAATACCAAGGTCTTTGCATCTGGATATGATAATTCGACTACACTTGGATGTTCGATTATTGGAGTTCCAGGAACCGGGAAATCGACAGCTATTAATATCACATTAGACCGATATCCTAAGGCAATCAGGCATGTATTCGGTGAATATGAGTACACACAAATTCCTGTTATGCGCACAACTGCATTTGCAGATTCAAACATTACAGCTATGTTCCTGGAATTCGGCAAAAGATTAGACCATATTATGGATTCGGGAGGATTATTTTTTAGTGAGTTAAAAGCCATAAAATCAAACATTGGGCAAATGACGCAGAAAATCTGTGAGTATATTGAATTGTTCCATATTGGCTGCTGGATCATTGAGGAAGCAGAGTTTTTTGTTTTTTCAAAGACGTCTAAAAAAAGCTTTCAGAACATCATCAATATCGTTCAGGAAACGGGGATCTTTCTTTTTTGCACTTCGAATGACGATATTAAGGAAGCCATTGCAAGTAACTTCCGTGTTGAACGAAGACTTCTTGGCGACACAATTGACATGAACGAAATCACTAGAGATGAGCTTGTGGTCAAAGGTGCAATCCAGAAGATGTGGAAGTACATGCTTCCTCAGTTTCAGAAAAAACTTACGAAGAAGTATCTTGATCTGATCTATGCGGAAACGTTGGGAAGTATTGATATGGTATCAATTTTGCTCATTTCTTTACAGAGAGAATGCGTATTTTCGGAAAGAAAAAAAGAAAAGTTTGTGCTGAACGAAAGCTTGATTAAAAAGATTTCGAAGGCAAAGCTGACAAGAATGAAAGAACTGTTTACGGTAACATCTATTGAAGCAGCTAAAGGATATCATGAGGAGCAGGAAGCATTTGAAGATTCGATCAGAAAAGACCAGAGAGTCATCGAAGAATCGATTACTAGAGCATTGATCGAATCAGATATTGAGAGGGGATATGACCATACGGATAAGCTCTACATGGTCAAAACGTCAATTCAGGAGATGTTCGGTGACCAATATACTGTAAAACAGATTGAAAGTGCTTTTACGTATTGCGAGAAGCATAAGGATGGTTTTAAAGACATGAGTAATACCAAAATGAAGCAAGCGGTCAGAGAACGCTTAGAGGCTGTTGCGTCAAAAAGAAAAGTTGAAATGAAGAAACAGGTGGAACAGGACTATGATGAAATCTACCTGTCATTATTGGGAGGTAAAAAAGATGATTCCAGTTTTTAGAGCGCCATATCCAGATGAACATGTGCTTGGGTGGATGATTGAACTTGCAAATCTCAACAGAATGAGTATTGAGAAATTCTTGAAATGGTTTATGCCTTCGTTTAAATGGGAGCATTCTGCAGATACGGTTGCGAATATGTTTAATATCAAGTATGTGAATCCATTAAAGATTATGAGACAGAATACACTGTATTTTGCGTTATTCCCTTTTTTGACAGAGGGAACGCAGGCAAAGATAGTTCATCGTTTTTTGTACGGCGGAGATATACATTGGTTTCATACCACCACAGGGCTTAAGTATTGTCCGGATTGTGTGAAAGATGATATGAACGACGGCAGATTGCCATACTACAGAGTTTGGCATCAGCTGGATGAAGTACATACGTGCTGCAGACACGGATGCAAGCTTAGAGTTATTCCAGGATTAAAACTTGGGATGTTAGATGCTGATGAAACAATAGATGCTTCCGAGGAGGTATCTGCAGAAGGGGATGATTATAGCGAACTTATCTATAAAATGTACAAAAATCCTATATATACCAGCATTGAAAAATGGGGGAATAAAAGTATTATAAATTTCCAGGCATCCCGCATTTCAAAAAAGCAGGGACTTGAAGCGGCCATGAAACAACTTCCAGTATCGGAAGAAGGCTATAAATATCTTATAGAAGGAAATTGTCAGATGTGTGGTAAAAGTTTCGTAGCACATCCATTTGTTCATGAAACTTTCGGAGTGTGTCCGGAATGTGAGAAGACTCTTACAAAGCAACAGATTATCAACATTAGATCGAAGGCGCAGGATGAGTATGAGATGGATGGCAGATTTGTTAAGCATAAAAAATGTGGAAGAAGATTATCAGGAGGATACCATAAGTTCAGATGGAGCAGAATCAGTTGCATGTGCGAATCGCTTCCAACATTACAAGACTATCAAGAGGAATTTGATGATGATGAATTTAAGGTAACAGGTTTTAAAACTGAAAAAGGGAAGACAACTCTTTCTATAAAACATAAAAACTGTCAAAAGGAATTTAATATCTGTAGAACTGATTTTATGACGAGGAGATATTGCAGAGTCTGCGAATCCTATGAAAATAAGTTTACTCAGCAGTTCAATAGTATGGTAAGAGACGAATACACCTTATTAAGCCGGCCTGTTTCTTCAGTAGATTATTTTGAAGCCCGCCACGAAACATGTGGCTTTAAATTTAGAATGCGGGCACGGAATTTCACAGAAGGTCAGAGATGCCCGTTCTGTCAAAAGAATATCGGCTTTGAAAAGGTAATGGGATTGTTAGAGGAGAATTGCAATCTGACAGGATACGAGATTGACGATGCATCTCCGGATATAATCGTAACGCTGCCATCTGGTGAAAAGAAAACCATGCGGTGTGCATGGGCGCTACAGGAGCTGACAAGATATGATGAACCAGAATTCTTTTTAAGAAAGAATAGGATCAAACCAGTAATTAGTGAAAAAGCAAAGGTGTTTATATACATCAGGGACCATTGTGATGAAAACGAATATTTTCTTTCAAATAAGGACTATTTAAAGGCAGGGGTAACGCAGGGCAATTTCTTTACGAGTGTCAGGTATCTGAAAAAGTCTGGACATTTGGAAGTGGTAGAGAAAGGAAAATATAGGGTATTGAAAAGGAGTGATGATTCATGATTAAATTACCGATTTATTTTCCACCATATGAAGACGAATTACTGTATGGTTGGTTTTTCCGATTAAGGAAAGCAATGCGCGTAAGCGTTAGGCGCTTTAGACAGTATTTCTTTATGGATCCGAATGGAACCCCTGAGTTGATTCAATCTTTCAATATTTCGGGAATGTTTTGGGTGAGCAGAGAATGGGAACGTTTTCCTGAAATACTAGATATTTTATTTAGACATAGTACAGTGACTTTAAATTATGATAAAACATTGCCATTGTATGTTGGGAAAAAAGTACTTTCAATTCTATATAACCGTGGGGTCCCGCTTTACGATACGCCTAGTAGGTCGGCGCATTTCCCCAAATTATGCCCAGAATGCATGAAAGAAGACCGGGCAGCTGGAAGAGAACCTTATATCCGAACATGGCACTGCGGACGGGATGTGACGGTATGCAAAAAACATAAATGTAACCTGCATCGTGCAGAGTTTTATAATGGATATTATTCACTTGGGACGAAGCTAGATTCAGACGAAGGATCATATGCTGAAGCGGAGCACTTTTATAAAAAGTGGGCTTGTGCCGTAGAAAGTTCTGAGCATCCAATTAGATTAGAGAATGAGCATATTGATGAATGCACGTTACTGATGGAATTTGGTCCAGTTGTCCTAGCAAAGTGTAATCGGTGTGGGCTGGAATTTTTTACTACACGATATATGCTTGAGCTTGGGCGTTCCTGCCCTGAGTGTGAGCTTAAAGAGAATGTTCCACAAAATATTATTTCGAAAATAAACGGATACGTCTTTGTTAGAAATATTAAAGACATCAATGAAAAAGATTGCATCCAGCATGAAAAATGTGGGGCGGTTCTTCCTTATAGCGCAAATGAAATCTTATACGGGGGAAGTCGATGTAAATGCGAAAGAGAGAGAAGCGATGAAGAATTGAAAAAAGATTGGGGAATCGGAGACGATTATGCAATTCTAGGTAGAAAACATGATGAGTCTGGAAGAATACTTGTAACGGTAAAACATAATCCATGTGGAGAAATTTCAGATAAGGGTAAGTATTTTTTCGATAAAGGTTGCCAGTGCAGGTGCGAGCGCCTGAAACTCACACAAGAAATGATTGACGAAAGGTATTCAATCGACGACCCGGATTGGGAAATCGTGTCGGGGTACAGGGATGCAAGGAAAAGAATTCATCTTATTTTGAAACATATTCCATGCGGCCGAGAATATGATAAGGTGTTTTGGTCTACTAATTATCATTATAAACTTGGTTGTGTGTGTGACAAAAAAATGAAAAAGACTAAGAGTGGAGTGGTAATAAAAAAGAAAACGTATACGAAAAAATATTTGATTGAACATTATCAAATCAGCGATGAATTTGATGTTTTATCGTGGAGGAAAACGAAAGGTGGAGATATTCGAATAACGGTCAAACATAAAACATGTGGTTGCATTTTAGAACGCAATGCACTTGCTTTCAAAAATGGAATAAAGCACAAGTGCCGCGCTGGGTATACAGAAGAAACACTTAGAAAAAAGTACGGAATTGGAGAAGACTATCTGATAAGAGGGTGGGATATAGACGAAAAAGGAGGGGTTACCCTTAAACTAACACATCTCCCATGTGGAAAGGAATACAGTGTACAAGAGCATCGTATTCGTCATGGGTGGCGTTGTCGGTGTGTTCAATCATTAACAGAAGAAGAATTGAGAGAAAAATACCAGATTCCAGATAGTTATGAAATCTATTCATGGTATAGAAAGGAAATTACGGGCGTAACCATTGTAAAAGGAAAGCACAAGCCATGTGGCTGCGAGTTTGAAAAGATGGCCAGCGTACTGAAAAAAGAAGAGTGTGCTGAATGCAATAGTCGTAGAAGACGAGCTGAAGAAAAAGCGAATTTTGAAAAGAAGATTTCGGAATTAGTGGGAGATGAGTACGTTCTTGCTGGGGAATACCATGGGGCTGGAGAAAAGGTACCGCTGTATCACTCAAAATGTGGAAGGGTGGTCAACATTATTGCAGATAAGTTTTTAGATGGAGCTAGGTGTAGTTGTGAAAAGCGTATTGAGAAAGTAGATATTGACAGGTATCTTGATTCGTTTGAACCAAACTTTACGATTGAGAAAGTAAAATCGGGATACAAAGTTACATTTAAAGACAGCGGAAATGAAGTAACAATGCAGGCCAGAAGAATAAGGCAGGAGGCAACCTGTCTATGTGAACCGACTTACTTCACAAGAAAGAAAAAGAGTTGAAAAGGTACGCCCATAAAAGTGGGCGTATTTTTTCTGTCATAAACTGTCGAAGAATATATTTTATTATTATAGAAGAAAAAAGTATTATAACCGTAAATTATAATAATGATTGTGGTGTTTCTACATATTATATAGTACTTATGTAATAGTGTTCAGTATTTAAGATGAGATGTAACATAAAAGACGAATTCTAAACTCAATATTTAAAATGGGAAGTAACAGGAATTGGGAGATGAAATTTCAATATTCAATACGGAAGGTGATTACAAAGTGAAACCAGCATATCGTATTAAGGATGGGAGGGGAGAAAAAGTGAAGATCAGAAATCCAGTATTTAAGATGAGAATCCAAACCGGTATTTAAGATGGAATGGGGACCTACCATTTATTGTGTGCCTACAGCTTTTCAAGATGAAAAGTATCAAGGATGTAACTACTTGATTAGTAATGGAGCCAATATTTTGGTGGATATAAAAGACATTGATGATATCTGAGGATTGACAAATTGAAATTTTTAATGTTTTATATAGCGTGAATATGGGGGAAACAAATGAAAAAACATTTAGTTATTGTGGAGTCGCCTTCCAAATCGAAGACGATTGAAAAATATTTAGGAAAAGAATACAGAGTTGTTTCCAGCAAAGGCCATGTATGTGATTTGGCGACAAGCGGAAAAGAAGGTTTAGGAATTGATGTAGATCATGATTTCGAACCTAAATATAAAATTAGCAAAGAGAAAAAAGAAGTAGTGAAAGAATTAAAAGAGTACGCTTCTAAAGCACAAGATATCTATCTTGCCAGTGACCCGGACCGTGAAGGGGAAGCAATCGCATGGCATTTAGCGCGTGTATTAGATTTAAATACAGAAGACAATAATCGTATTGTTTTCCATGAAATCACGAAGCCTGCAATTCTTGAAGCTATGAAAGAACCAAGAAAAATTGATATGGACCTTGTGAAATCACAAGAAACACGTCGTATGTTAGATCGAATTATTGGGTTTAAACTCAGCAAATTGCTGCAGAATAAAATCCAGTCTAAATCTGCAGGACGTGTGCAATCTGTGGCGTTGAAATTGATTGTTGATCGTGAAAATGAAATCAAGGCGTTTAAACAAGAAGAGTATTGGACGATTCATGCACAATGTAAAAAGCAGAATAAAGCATTTGAAGCAGATTTAGTGAAGGTTGAAGGTAAAAAGCCTAAAATCAAAAATGAAGAAGAAGCTAAAGCATTGTTAGAAAGATGTAATGGAGAATATATTGTTTCATCGATTTCTAAAAAGCAGAAAAAGAAACAACCTAAACTTCCATTCACAACATCGACTATGCAGCAGGAAGCCAGTACAAAATTAGGATTTGGTGCAAAGAAAACAATGAGTGTAGCTCAAAAAATGTATGAAGGTATTGATCTAGGCGGAAATATGGAAGGTTTGATCACGTATATGCGTTCGGACTCAACACGTTTATCTGATATTTTCGTTTCAGATGCCAAGGAATTCATCACAAATACATATGGTAAAGAATATGTTGGACATGTACATCAAAAGAATGGTAAAAATACGCAGGACGCACATGAAGCCATTCGACCAACAAACATTAATCGTACACCAGAATCCATCAAAGGCCATTTAACGAATGATCAATATCGTTTATATTCACTGATTTATGCGCGTACTTTGGCATCCTTAATGAAAGATGCTGTATATGATGTGACGAGTGTTAAAATCACAAACAACGATTTAGAATTTAGTGCAAGCGGACAAACTATGACTTTTGATGGTTACTACAAAGTATATTCTAAATATGAAAAACAAAGCGATGCTTTACTTCCTAAGTTGGAAGAAAATGAAGTTTTAAAAAATGTAACTCCAACTTCAAAGCAGCACTTTACAGAACCACCAGCACGTTATACAGAAGCGCGCCTGATTAAAGATCTTGAAGAAAAGTCAATTGGTCGTCCAAGTACATATGCGACAATTATTGATACTTTACAAAAACGTGGCTATGCCTCATTAGAAAAGGCAAGTGAAACTTCAAAGACGAAGTTATTTATTCCTAGTGAGCAGGGGATTTTGACAAATGAAAAACTACAACAGTATTTCTCAAGTGTCATTAACGTAGAATATACGGCAGATATGGAAAAAACTTTGGATGAAATTGCCGAAGGAAACGAGGACTCTGTATCTTACATGCACAAATTTTATGATAAATTTGCTCCACTTGTAGAAGATGCCTATGAAAAAATGCCAAAGAAGGAATTAGAACGTGTAGGACGTACTTGCCCTGAATGTGGTGGAGAGCTTGTTTATCGTAATGGTCGTTTTGGTAAGTTTATTTCTTGTATTAACTTTCCAACATGTCGCTACACTGAAAATGATGAAGAAGAACTTCCAGAAGAGGCAAAAGAAGAAAAAATCTGTCCGAACTGCGGAGCTAAGATGGTTATTAAAAGAGGGCGTTATGGCCAGTTCTGGGCATGTTCAAATTATCCGGAATGCAAAACTATCGAATCTTTGAAAAAGAAGGCGAAACCTGAGCCAACAGGTGAAATGTGTCCGGAGTGTGGACATGAGCTTGTCAGAAGAAAATCACGTTTTGGGACAACTTTCATTGGTTGTTCAAATTATCCAAAATGCCACTATATAAAAAAAGAACCTAAGAAAACAGAGGAAGATAAATAATGGAACAAGTTACGGTTGTAGGAGCAGGACTTGCCGGGTGTGAGGCAACATGGCAGCTCGTAAAAAGAAATATTCCGGTTCGATTGATTGAAATGCGTCCTAAAAAGGAAAGTCCAGCCTTTCATACAGATCGATTTGCGGAACTTGTATGTTCGAATTCACTTCGATCCAATGCGATGAATAATGCGGTAGGTATTTTAAAAGAGGAATTACGCCAAATGGATTCATTGATTATGAAATCAGCAGATATGCATGCTGTACCAGCTGGAAGTGCGTTGGCAGTTGATCGTGAGACTTTTTCACAATATATTACTGATACAATCAAAAATCATCCATTGGTTGAAGTTGTTAATGAAGAAATGACAGTTTTACCAGAAGGACCATGCATTATCGCAACAGGACCTTTGACAAGTGTTTCTCTAGCGAAGGCTATACATGATTTCACTTCTGAAGATACTTTCCATTTCTATGATGCAGCAGCACCTATTATTGAAAAGGATTCGATTGATTTTAGTAAAGCCTACTATAAGTCTCGCTATGACAAAGGTGAAGCAAGTTATATCAACTGTCCGATGAATGCGGATGAATTTGAAGCATTCTATGATGCATTGATTCATGCAGAATGTGTGAATTTGCACGATTTTGAAAAAGAAACATATTTTGAAGGTTGTATGCCCATTGAGGAAATGGCACGTCGTGGAAAGAAGACTATGTTGTTTGGGCCATTAAAGCCGGTGGGATTGGAAAAAGACAAGGATTCACATCCAGTTGCCGTAGTTCAGTTACGCCAAGATAATGTAGCTGCAAGTATGTACAATATTGTTGGTTTCCAGACACATTTAACTTGGCCTGAACAAAGAAGAGTTTTCTCTTTGATTCCTGGATTAGAAAATTTGAAAATTACTCGTTATGGTGTTATGCATCGAAATTCTTATTTATCAAGTCCAATTGTTTTAAAAGAAACATATCAATCAAAGAAACGTGATGATTTATTCTTTGCCGGACAATTAACGGGAGTTGAAGGCTATGTTGAATCTTGTGCATCCGGATTGATTGCCGGAATCAATATGTCATTGTATATGCAGAATAAGGAACCAATTTGTTTTGGAAATACTTGTGTGATGGGTTCACAAGCATACTATATTACGCATTGTGATCCAAAACATTTCCAGCCAATGAATGCAAACTTTGGCATTATGCATTTAAACGAAAAATGTAAGAAACATGAGCGTAAAGAAAAATTTGCTGCTCAGGCACTTTCTCGTATTCAAGAAATTCAGGAACAAGTCAATGGATGAGTTGATTGATCGTTTTCTAAAATATATATATCGAAAGAATACGCAATCAGATAAAACTATCGAATCGTATAAAAATGATTTGAACCAATATAAAGAATATTTATTAAGTCAATCTATTGATTCTTTTGAATCGTGTGATAGATTGACTTTTATGAATTTTCTAGCTACATTGGATCATTTAAAATCCAGTTCGATTGCACGTAAAATGAGTGTATATCGTTCTTTCTATGCGTATTTGGCAGAGTATATGGGTATCAATGAAAACCCTTTATTAGGGATACAGACGCCAAAGAAGTCAAAACAAATTCCAGATTTTTTATTTGTAGAAGAAATTCAGGAATTTTTAAATTCTTATGAAGATAACAAAGAAGATCAATATCGCGATCGCATATTATTTACGATGATGTATGCATGTGGATTACGTGTTAGTGAATGTGTTTCTTTGGAATGGAATCAAATTGATTTAAACAATCGAATCGTGCATATTCGAGGTAAAGGGGATAAAGATCGTATTGTACCTTTTTATCAAGGTTTTGAAAAAGAATTGTTGGAATATAAAAATAGTTTTTGGTCAAAATATGCAGTGGATGATCATGTATTTGTGAGTTTAAGAGGTAAACAATTAACTTCTCGTGGTATTCAGTATTTAATGGATAAACATGCCAAAGCCATTGGAATGCATATGAAATTGCATCCACATATGTTGAGACATAGTTTTGCGACACATTTATTAGATAATGGAGCGGATATTCGTGTCGTTCAAGAGTTACTAGGACATTCATCTTTATCAACAACACAAATTTATACGCATGTGACTACAGCACAGTTAGTGAAGGCTTATAAAAAAGCGCATCCTTTTGAAAAATAACATCTTGCAAGTTAAAAAGGTTATTGCTATAATGTAAAAGCGCGTGATTGCGCTTATAACACACATCATGGATTCGTGTGCCCGTGCACATCAGTGTTGCATGCGTCTGAAATGATGGAGGAGAAACGGAAAGGTAGGACTATTATGTCAATCGTATC
>ENA-ORML01001163-ORML01001163.1-human-gut-metagenome-genome-assembly--contig:-NODE-1163-length-24590-cov-12.081475_pt1 | contig 24590 bp, 14 predicted proteins | sample MGYA00242103_ERZ508995 | MGnify/ENA primary metagenome ERZ508995 (study PRJEB26280, sample SAMEA2338702) | human gut metagenome | biome: human gut; feature: human-associated habitat; material: faeces... | reverse complement strand
GTGTAGTGGTAGGCAACACTACCGAGGGTCTGCCCAAGGGCGTGTATATCAAGAATGGACGTAAGATAATCGTAAAATAATAAAACAATATGAAAGAGAAAAGAGAAAATTATGTAAAGCCCCTATCGTATGTCGTCGAAACGGAGCAGCCGCTGATGGCAGGCTCCTCGATAAATATCGGTATCTCGGATAAAACTGAGAACAAGCCCGGCGCTATGGGCGTTCGCCGCTATGAGGATTATGAGGATGAGGAAGAGGACGACTGGAGCAAGTAAGAAAGAAGTCTTGTGTAAAACAGGGATTGTCGTACAATCCTAACAATTCAATATCTATAGACGAGGGTATGCCTTCTGAGGTTACCCTCGTCTTTTTTTTGGTGGGGAGGTATTGTCTTATGCAAAGACACCAAAAAATCTAACGCACAACTTTTGGTCATGTCGAAAAAGCTCCGCAGCTTTGCGATCAGAAACAACTCTAACTTGGATTCGATAGAATACCAGGTCATGAAAAGCAAAACAAATAAAAAAACATCATGAAAAAAGACGAATTTGTGGACCTATAGAATGGAAAAAGACGCAAGATATTACTGAAATTCAAAGTGCAAATAATACCGTTCAAAGTGCAAAAACAGAAGAAAATCTACTTTCAAAGTGCAAAAATTGCACTTTGGAGGAAATGGCATTGCTTCGAATAGTGCAAAACAATCCTTTCGTTACGCAGAAAGAGATGGCGGCACAGATGGGCAAGTCGGAACGAACTGTGAAAACTATTACTGTCCACTTACAAGAAAAAGGTGTTCTTCATAGAAGAAACGGTAAACGAAATGGATATTGGGAGATAATAACTGATAAAATTGCAAATAACTGACAACGATGACAGATGCAGCCACCATTGTTACATTGTTACATGTTACATGTTACATTAAGGATTTCACATCCACCTCACGCAGTTCGGCCACCTCGTGAAGCGGTAGGCCATCCGCCCAGACAACTTCCCTACTCCAACTGCCCATGTTCACATCCTTGGCTGATAATGAAAGGCTAGCCAAAAAAAGCCATAGTTAGAATGATTCTTCGTATCATAATTTTGAATGAATAGGTTTTAAATCACTACAAAACTACGATTTTATACCGAAAATGCGGCATAATTTGAAGAAGAGCATCCTTCCCTATGGCTTTTTTAACCTATTTGGGGTCTGGCGACTGCCAGATGGCAGTTTCTAGAAGAGATTCACGATGCGGTCGATGTCAACCGAAAGTCCCACAGAGAAGGTGCGACCGGTGGTCATCGCCGAGCTCCAATAATACTTCTCAGGTGTATAATCGAAAAGATTATCTACCGTGAAATTCAGATTGACGGCATCCAGGAATCGCTGCTGAAGCGTGAACTTCCACAACTGATATGCCTGGTCATGCTTCTCGATGTCCGTATCTGGAGAGGACAGGTATCTGCCTGACAGAGCGGCATTGATACGATAGAACGAACAGAGCTGGCGATCGTAGTCGAGACGCCAGGTGGCGGTATGAGGACGAGGCTGGGAGAACTGGGAATCTACGCTTCTGCCACCCACATGGAGATAGCTGTAGTCGAGTTTCACACCTAGCCCCATATCCGAACGGTACTGGGCACTGAAGTCGATGCCGCTCACCTCTACTCCATCCTCGTTGCAATAACGGGAAGCCACATCCGGCTGACCGGTTCCCGGGGTATAATCGGCATAATCCTCGGTAGTGATGCGCTTATCATACTTATTATAATAGCCCATGAGGGTAAGACTATACTGACCGGTCAAGAAGCCTGCATTCTTCACCCTGCCAGTATGCTCCAGCGCCAGGTTGAAGTTGTTGCTCTTCTCCGGCTTCAGATCCGGATTGCCATAAATCATCTGCATACCCGCCATATCAAAGTTCATATACATCTCCTTGAGGGTTGGGGCACGGAATCCACCGGCATAGTTGGCACGAATGGAAAAGCCCTTCCACTTGGTCATCAGAGCCAGACGACCGGTGGTGGCATGCTGGCTGGATGCTGAGAAGTAATCATGGCGAAGACTTGCCACGATGTTCAACCACTGCAAAGGATTGTAATCGAACTGGGCGAAGGCATCGTATGAATTCTGAGTCTTGGAGCCATTGTTGGCAAACTGATAGGTGGTGAGAAAATCGTTCAGGAAATCAGCACCTGCCGTCAATGTATTCTTGCCGAAGATATGGGAATAGAGGGCACGGATGATGTTCTGACGATTGGTATAATCGTGATCGTGAGTGCGCTCATTATTCACAAATCGGGTCTTGTCATACTGGTCGAAGCCGTATGAAATCTCCAGATTATCATTCTCCGAGAGATTCATCACGGTCTTCAGTCCGGCAGAATAATCCTTATAGTGGTCATCGTAGTTGCCGCGATTGCTGACACGGGCGAAATAGCCGCCACGACCTATCAGCTTCACCTTGTCAGAGAGCTTGTAGGTAAGTCGCTCCTTCACATTGAAGGTCTCGCCACCATAAATATGGAGGATGTTGGATTCTGTATCGAAAGGACTGGTGAGCTGCACCTCATCTGATGTGGTGCGCTGGATGCTGGTCTGCGAATTCCACTTTCCGGCATTGAAACTGAAGCTTCCACCGTGGCGCCACTCCTTGTTGAAGTTGTTGTAGCGGGTATTGACATTGGCAGTCCAAGGCTCGCAGTTTTCACGGGAGATGATGTTGATGACTCCGGCTACGGCATTGGCACCATAGAGCGCCGAAGCTGCACCCTTTACTATCTCGATACGTCCTACATTATCCAAGTTCAGACGACTATAATCTACATTATCCATGGTTTCACCTGCCAATCGCTCGCCATCTACGAGGAAGAGCACGGCGTTTCCGCCGAAACCATTCATGTTGAGAGAAGTCTCCTGATTCATGGCATAGCCGAATTCCAGACCCGGCATCTGCTCTGTGAGGAGGTCCTGGATATTGGTAGCATCGGCAATCTTGATATCATTGGCGGTAATCAGACGGGTTACCACAGGAGCATCCTTCAGCGCCTTCGGAGTTCGGGTTGCGGTAACTACCACCTGATCGAGGGCAGTAGCATCCGGTTGAAGGCGAAGCACATGCTGCTCACCTTTTCTCTCATCCGCTTTCAGTACGAAAGTCTGAGTCTGATAGCCCACAAAGCTCACCTTCACTCTCACCGCTCCATCCTTGCTGTAAGGAATGCGGAAATATCCGTCTTCATCAGTTATTACCCCACCCTTTGCATGCAAAATTTGGACGGTAGCACCCGCCAGCGGTGCGCCCGAATCATCGAGCACTCTACCCACGACATCGCCCTGGGTTTCGGCTTTCAGATTCAGGCACAATCCGCAAAGGATCAGGAATAGTGCGAATATCTTTTGTTTCATCGAGTTATATCAAATTATATCAAAGCTTACTCAACTTTCGCATGTAAGCTCCACACGCCCTGAAAGGGCAGTAGCTCCTAGCCCAGGGCATCGCCCTGGGTTATTACGGACGCAAACCTGTCGCCCTGTAAGGGCAAAAGCTTTAAAAATCCAGGCAATATATAAGGCTTTTGCCCTTACAGGGCGCCTTGCTGATTGCTATTATACCCAGGGCGATGCCCTGGGCTAGGAGCTTTTGGGCCTTCAGCCCGTTCTTGAACCACTTGCGAAACTTCAGAAACTTATCCTGAAACATTCCTTTTATCTTGTACAAACAAACTTAGCTATCATCGGCATAGGCATCTTGCCATACTGAATAGAATAGTTGACGGTCAGAGTCTTGTCCTTCAAAGTACCCTGCAAGGTTACAGTGTAGTTCTTCTCTGCACCTTTCACGGTAACAGTACCAGCATAATTTTCCTGAGCGAATGCATAAGCACCATTGGAACCAGAAACCTTTACAGCAGGAACCTCCAGGGCAGGAAGAGCCATCATGCCCTCGCCACAAGCAGGAAAGGTAACCTTGACTGTAGCATCATCAACAGCCTCAATCTTCATAGTAACATGATCGTATGCAGAAGTCTCGCCCATTACGGTCATATCCAGAGAGCCGGTGTATGAACCGGCAATCTCCTTGGCAGCTGCCACTGTTTCATCCTCATCGCTGCTGCAAGAGCTGAATGCTACACACATAGAAACCAAAGCCAACATCATGGCCATCATTGTCTTAAACTTTTTCATTTTTCTTTTCTTTTTTTATTTAGTTACAATAATATTTTCTATTTGAGGGGATTTGCAATCCCCGTTTATTTATCTTCCGGAACATAGATGATTTCACCATTCTCCAGCTGGTAAGCGATGCCCACCTTCTTTCCTTTGTTGCCAGATTTATTGCTCTGGTCTTCAGAAGGAGTATAGCGATTGATCTTCTGTCCATCCTTGGTAATGATTTCCATATTCTCCTTGCCAGGGTTCTTCACCATCGTGAAGTTATCCTTGCTGAACATTTCCGTCATATTATAGCGCGAAACGAGGGCTACCATCAGGGCGAGGGCAAATACCATCGCCACATCGAAGAGGTTGCTCACTACGCTCATCGGATCATCATCCTCGCCATCATGCGAGAGACGACTTCTACGTCTTTGTCTCATAAATTATGACTATTGAATCCTTCACTCTTCGTTCTTCACTCTTCACTTACAAGGTCTGCCATAAACTCGAGGTTACTCATATCCTCGGTATACCAGCGGTTCTTGGTCTGCTTGGTTACGAAACCGATGGCTGCAGAGAACAGGCCTACTACGGTGGTAGCGAAAGCCACCTGCATATTGTAAGCCATCGAAGCTATATCACCGGTAGAAAGACCTACCAGGGCTGGACCCATCGGAATCAAGGTACCCATCAGTCCGAGCATCGGACCCATCTTCAGAAGAGTAGATGGAAGAGAAAGATCCTTCTCAACAAACTGGGCATACTGGTCGAGGATACGGTTCACCTGCGCCTTGCTCTGGCGGTTGTCCACGAGTTTCTTCATATAGGAAACGATGACAGCCTGCTTGTTCTTCGGCAAGCGATCGCCCAGGGTATCGATGTTGTCGAGTGTCAGGGTGTTCATCTGTTCACGAATCTCCGCACCCGTCTTGCGCTTTACAAGATACTGTCCGAAGAAACCTCCGAGGAGCAGCAAGGCTCTGAGGAAGAAGAAAATCAACAAAATAATCACAGGAACCAGCATGCCTGTGGAAATCCAAAACAATACGTCTGATATGTAATTCATCTTTATTTTATAATGTTAAGTGTTGAATATTAAATGTTAAGTTGGGGCTTGCGCCTTTATAACTTTTGGGATAAGCGCTGCATCTTGATGCGATAGCAGCCCCATCCGATAGCCATTCCCACGATGACGATGGCGATGACGCCGAAAAGCGAGAGGGCATCGAAACTGTTGAATCCTGCCACGGCTGTCCTGCCATTCACCGTACCGATGATGCCCATCAATCCGAGCAGCACCTCTACCAGGAAGAGCAGTTCCAAGCGGATTGGTCGCTCCGGCAAAAGCCATCTCAAACCGTAGGTGAATACCGGTATCAAGAGCAGCAGCACTACCGCAAGCACCCATGCCACCACCTGGAACGATACGCCGGGAAGCAGGAAGATGGTCATCACCAGAACACTGAACAGCACTGGGAAAACCAGCAAACCCGGGAAGTACTTCAGGAAGATGAAGAACATCCATTTGCGGCGACTCACATGTTCCGAAGTCTTCAGATCTACGTGGTGCACACAGAAAAGCATCGTGAGTGCCACGTCGGTACTCAGCAGCACCGCCATATCGAGCATCAGCTTCTGGTCGGCTATCCAGGCCGCAATCTGCGTCTTCGACTGTTCGATGGCGAATGGCCAGGTCATTCCCACGAAGAAGGCTACGAGCACCGAGATGATCATAATCTCCTTCACTCCGTGGAAGGTCTGCTTCAGCACAAAACTGAAGCAAACCAATATCATCATTACTAAAACTAATGTCTCCATTTCTATTCAACCATATTCTTTCTTCTTCTGCGAATCAGGACAGCCAACAGCACGAAAGCTACGATAACGATGACACCTACAACGATGCCGCTCACCACAGTGGTGGTTTTCTGAGCTTCCTCGTTCAGCGTCTCCTTCTTCATCACCATACCCTTGTCGCTACTGTTCTTCGCAGCCTCAGCATCGCGGATCTGCTCTACATTCTGCTGATATTCCTTGGCAGAAGCAGCATCGGTCTTGCTGGCTATATAGTTGCGGAGCTTGGCATTGTTGCAGACGAAACCGGAACATGAAGGCTTATACTTGTTCACCGTCTCGGTATGAAGCTTGGCGATGTCCCTGAGCTGCTGAGGAGTAGCCTTCCACATTCCCTTGCGGGCACTCTCCATCATCACGGCGGTCATCTCCATCAGCGCAGCCGGATTCTGCTTGTCAAAAAACTCCTTGGTTCCGAGATGGTACTTGTCCTTGACATATACATTATAGATCTCGTCCCACATCTCCTTGTCGATAGCCTTTGGCTTCATCACATTCCAGCCGTAGGTATTGGTTACGATTTCGGCGAATGTGCTGGCACTGCTGGCTCCACCCTTCATCTTCTCCTTGATGTAGGCTGGATTGAAGATGGTGGTTCTGCCCTCGATGCCAATTGCCTCCTTCACCTCCTGCATTCTCATATTGCTATGGTTACGATAGTCGGCGAGATAAGCATCCGGATCCTTTCCAGTCACGTTGCGCACAGCAAGGTTCATACCTCCCATAAACTCATATACATGGTCGAGACTCAAGGCACCCCAGGTGTTGCTCTGTCGTGGCTGAACCACCACATCGGTACGGGTCAGCGCTGCCTCGAAAGCTGCCTTGCGAACGGTCTCCCAGTTCTTTTCATCACCATAGAAAGCACCCATATTGTTCATATAAACCTCGGCAATCTGACTCTCCTTATCCCAGCGGTCGCCTGCGGTTACCATCTCCTGGATGCCGGTGCCATAGTTGCCGTTTACGCCACCAAACACTCGATACATACTCACCTCGCGTGCCTCCTTTGGCGACATGCCCTTCTCTACGAGCAGTCTTTCGGATTCGGTAACACCGGCTTTCACCAGGTTGTCGTACTTATCACCCTTGGCATTTGCCGCCATCTCTATCGCCTTGTTGATGAGGAAGAGACGGGAGGCTGCCAGGTCGCGGAGCTGACCAGAAGTCTGAACCACGACATCGATGCGAGGACGGCCCAACTGCTTGGATGGGATGAGACGCAGATCGGTAACACGACCGAAGGCATCTCTTACCGGTTCTACACCGAGCATATAGAGAATCTGAGCGATGGTGGCACCCTCAGTTTCGATAAACTCGCTACTCCAGAGCGTGTAGCTCACCTTACGAGGATATTCACCCTTATGTCGCTCACAATACATCTTGATGGTATTGTCGCAAAGTTCCTTCGCCTTCTCCCAGGCATCCTCCGAAGGTGTATTCTCCACATTGATGGAGAAGAGGTTTCTACCGGTAGGCAGGGTGTTTGGATTCACAATCAGATCACCACCAGGAGACGGAGCTGTAAAGCCGCCATTCAGGGCATTCATCAGAGAAGACATCTCGTTGAGCGGACTCTGACGGAGCGCCTCCGAATACTTGCCCACATTCTGCAAGGCATGCTCTACGGTAGTAATCGCCTGAGCCAGACGAATCTGCTGACGGGTATATTTAGGTGCTTTCGACATCATCATACCCTTATCTTTAGAAGATCTTCCGGTCTGAGATGACTTGCCCTTGCCGGCTTTCGCCATCTTCGCCCTTTTCAAATCTTCCTGATACCATTTCTGTCCCTTCTTGATGGCTTCCATCATCTTGTCAGGGAAGCGGCCGGTCTGCTCCATCTTCTCAAAAGCCTCACGACTCATCTGCGGAACCTTCTTCTTATGAGAAACCTTGGCAGCACGGAGTTCGCTTACCGTACGGTGGTCCACCTTCTTTGGCTTCGTCTCCTTTGCTCCACCTATCTGGTCTGCCATCTGCATCATCATCTGGATAGGATCCGGAGCTGCCTGCATCGCCTCAACCTTGCGAGCCATCTGGAGTTCGGCAGGAGTGATTCCTACATAACGGCAGATGTATTCATCTGAAACCGAGGCGGGACCCAGAAGCTGGGTCACAGTGTTGCGTGCCTTGCTCAGATAAAGACGGTCGAAAAGCTGCTTGTGCTTCTCCACACCCTCCTGGGCTCGGCCTTTCAGCTTATCTACCGCCAACATTCCGTAGGCAATAGGATCTGTAGCCATCGCATAGACACTGGTGCGGACATCATCATTATCGTATGGCACACCCAGAGTATAGAGTTTACCGGTAATTTTCTCATTAGCCAACTCTTCTGCATAGTTCTCTACTCGTGCGATTTCATCTGCAGAATAAGGCTTGTTCATCTGCTTGGCATCGAGCCCCAGTTCACGGGCGATTCCCATCTTCACGGTCAGCGCCTTCACCTTGAGCGACTGTTCGACAGTTGCCTTCTTCTCGTATGACTGGATGGCATCGCTCAACTGCTTATAGGTCTGGCGCAACTCGCTCTCCTTGAAAGGAGGGGTGAGATAGCTCTGGGTCTGGGCATAGGTGCGGCGCTTGGCAATCATCGCCTCGCCTACATTGCCGATGGTATATATATAAAAATGTGGAACCACACCAATCAATCGGTCACTCCAGTCGTTGCTGTCGAGTGCCACCTGCTTTCTCGGGGTATATTCCAGCGAGCCGTGGGTTCCGAAATGGATGAGCGCATCGGCACTGAAACCATAACGAGCCCAGAGATAAGAGGCAACATAGGTGTAAGGAGGTGCCTGGTCGGTGCCATGCACAATCTTGAAGGAGTCGCCTCCCACGCCTGCCATCACCTGTGGAAGCAGGACCACATTGCCAAACTGCAGTCTTGCCACCGCCAACTTACCATCATCGGTAGCCATATATTTGCCAGGGAAGGAACCATAGAGCTGGTTCATCTCCTTGATCATCTTCTTAGACAAAGCCTTCTGGGTCCATCCGGCAAACTGATGGGCGGTAACCAGGGCAGGATGTCCAGACTGGAGGAACTTGGTATAGGCTCCCTCGGCATAGGTTCCGAAGACGGCACCCTGAGCCTGGAGCATCTTTGCCAGTTCCTGAGGATTGGCTGGCAACTTGCCGGCATTGTACCCTTCATTCTTCAAGCGAACCAGGAGATTGTAGAGCGACGGAACCACTTCCATTCCCGAAGCGGTAAGTGCATTTTGACCAGGACCCTTGAAGTAGAAGATGGCGATACGCTTGCTGCTGTTCTTCTTGTTCTTCAGATTCACATAGCCCAGCACGCTCTCCACGAAACTCTCCATTCTGTCAGGGATGCCGTAAACCTCCTGCAAGCCCTCCTTGTTGATGCGCTGTCCGAAAACCACGTATGGACGGATGGCACCATCAATCTCCGGAGTCACGATGCTCTGCGACATGAAGCCGCCGTTCATTCCCTGCTTGTCGCTCTCCCACTCGGTGGTCAAACGGTTGATATTAAGAGGTGAGAATAGTGGAATATTCTTCTGCTTCATAAACTCTACGAAGTAATCGCCCAGTCTGCCATGCGCCATATTTACTACGGCATTCGCCTGAATACTGTCGGCATGATGACCGGCGATAAAGCTCTGAAGCTTATTGATGCGATACACCATGAATCCCTTCTTCTCGAAAGCCTTCTCCATATCAGGAGCCGCACCCATAAAACCAGTAAGCATGATGGTAGGAGCACCTTCTTTATATAAACCGTTCTTTGCCAGGAAGGCATTGTACTCGCGGATGCTGTTGAAGCCCAGTTCATCGCCCTTTTCATCCTTCGGGTCGAAATGAGTCAGGAGATAGTCTGGTCGCTCATTTACACGTTCCGGCTCTGGAGCCATGAACTTTTTACCGTCGATAAACTTACGGATGTAAGCGAGCATACTGTGATAATTCTTCTTGCCGCCGTTCTCGATGTACTGCATCAGATAATCGGCATCGAAGTTATCTACTGATACGATATTGTTAGCCGGGTTGGTAGCAGCATGAGTCAGTGTCGGCACCTTGTAGGAAGCCTCTTCCAACTGCTTGCGCTGGTTCTCGTCGATTCGGAGACCCATACCATTCACGATAATCATATCGTAATCATCCAGATGATCGAAATCATCGGTTGTGATTTCACTCAGTTTGATCATCGCATTGTCGTTGGCATGCGAAATCTGTCCCAGCGCAATAGCCTGATAGTTGAGGAAAGCGATGCGGGTAGTACCCACCCAGGCAGAGTAAGCCTTCGCCAAACCTCCCAGAACAATCACGGCCAATAAGGCCAGAAAGATGTGTTTCTTTTTAATCTTTCTAATTATTCCTAATTTTTTTTTCATATCTATTCCTTTTATCGGGGTGCAAAGGTAGGGGGTATTTAGAAATTGCACAATACCGAGAAATTGTGATTTTTCACATTTTTTATACTTAGAAGTTGGTATCAGATTGATAGGCTCAGATTCCCTGAGTCCTAATAAAGTAAAGGTTCACCACCTCCAAATGTAATTTCACCATCTGTAGCTATAAAATAAAGACTGTCTACCTTTACTATGTCTAAAAGTTCTTGTGGAGAATAGAATGAAGAAACTTTTGGAGTATTATGACATTGCGGATTTAAGCAATATGAGCAAGAAAGCGGGGGTTAGAGGTTCGAGAGCGGGGTTTATAAGAAATCTCACCATGGGGAGATGCAGCCACCATTGTTACATTGTTACATGTTACATGTTACATTAAGGATTTCACATCCACCTCACGCAGTTCGACCACCTCGTGAAGCGGTAGGCCGCCAGCTCAGACAAGTTCCCTACTCCGCATCATCCTAATAGACGCACGGAGAGATATTGTCACACTCGGAGAGTGGAAAAGCAAAAGAAGGAGCACGCCCAGCAAAGAAACCGGTGTACTCCTTCCTCTTATATCTCGGATGAGATGATCGTCTTTTATCTCGGATGAGATGATGGCTTCATAGAGCCTGCGTGCACTACTTGTTGAAAGTCTTCATGGTCTTGCCGTTCTTCATCAGCAGCATGTTGAAGCCGCGCACCTTGGAACCAGCATTCAGACGCTTGCCATCGGCAGAGAAACGGGCAACTACCTTGCCGGCTCCCTCGGATGCCGGTGCTGCTGCCACGTCGTTGGTCTCGTACAGCGTGTCGAAGAGCCAGGTCGTCATGCCACCAGTTTCCTCGGAATCTTCATCGGCAGTCTCGCTATCGACAAAGGCGAATCCGGCAATATAGCGACCGTCGGCAGAGATGCCGCAAGGAGAGTTCATACCGCCAGCGTCGTATTCGGCGAATTTCGCAACCTTGGGGAAGGCCTCAGCGAGTGTTTGAAGCGTCTCGCCCTTCTTCCAGATGAAGCCCGTGCGGCCGGAATAGAGACTGCCGCAGCAGCCGACGATGGTACCGTCGTCGGAAACGGCAAAGCCGTACAGCTCACTATCCTCCATGCCCTCAAGTTGGCTTGCCATGAAGTATTCGACGAGATCGTTCTCCGTATTGTAGCGCGCTACGCCAAACTCGGAGCCTCCATCGTCGAGAAGCTTCTCCACATTGAGCACGACATATTTTCCGTTGGCGCTCATGATGGTCTGGTCGCAGCTGAATATGCTGTAGGGCATCGTTGACTCATAAGAGGAAGCGAAATAGCCGCGCGAGAACGGATAGGCCGAGAAGGTCTCGCCGTCGCGGTTGGGTGCCCACAGGAGTGCGGGACGGGTGGCCATAGCGTCAACCCAATAGCCGCTGATGATGGAATCGTTGGATACGGAAAGGGCAGAGGCACCCGCACTCTCGGCACCCAGGAACTTGTTGGAAGGCTGCGGCAGGTCTGTCGGCACGCCCTCGTTGAAGAGGCATGGCGTGCCCTCGTCGTCGGTACCGTCGTAGCGCGCACCCACAATGAGCTTGCCGTTCGGGCTGATGCCCGTGAAGAGATACTGTTCGGCTTCGCCGTAGGTGGTGCATTTTTCGCTGGCGAAATCGAAGATGGCAGCAGGACCGTTCCATCCCACAGCAACGCCATTGTCGGCGATGGCCTTCAACTGGACGTCGGTATCGGGATCGGGAGCTGCGTATTTCACCATCTTCTGTTCCCGGACGTCAAAAATGAATCCCGCGTTCACGCCATAGCACACGCCGCCGATATACTTGCCGTTCGGCGACAGTACCGTACACATAAACTGCGAACCATCCGGATCGGGGATTTCAGTCAAACCGTTCTGAGCCATTGCTGCATGGCCTGCTACGAGCAATGCCACCATTGAAAGTAATGTCTTCTTCATAAGCTTTCTCTCCTATTTTTTGGGTTATTACTTAGTTTAACGTCTGTAAACTCCAGACATGGGTGATTGAATCACTGCGGCAAAGGTATCAAAAATTTATCGAATAGAAAAATCTTTTCTGCGATTTTTTTGTTTTTGCACCCATTCGGTGTTACTTAGACAGTACACAAGGATATGTACGGGTATTTTTTGCACATCTCATTTTTTTTTCGTTACTTTGCACTTTGAAGCAATCATCGCATAGTCGTTCAGAGATTCCGCACATGAAGAAAACGCTAAAAGTGCTTTTGGCTGTTGTCATCACGCCCATCGCACTGTTTCTGATACTCACCCTGCTCCTCTACTGCCCTCCCGTGCAAAAGTGGGCGGTGGACCGGGCGGCCCAGGTGGCGTCGGAGAAGACGGGGATGAGGATTACGGTCGAGCAGCTGCGCCTCAGTTTCCCGCTGGACCTTCGGTTGCAGGACCTGAAAGCCTTGCAGCCCAACGACTCGTTGCCCGGAAAGACGGACACCATCGCCGACGTGAGGAGCCTGACAACCCATGTGCAGATGCTGCCGCTACTCAGCGGGCGCGTGGAGGTGGACTGGCTGACCTTCAAGGGATTGCGGATGAACACGGACCAGCTCATCGGCGACCTGCGCATCAAGGCCGACCTGGAGCGCCTCCACCTCGTGAGCCACGGCGTGAGCCTCGGCGAGGAGCGGGCGAAGGTGAACCTCGCCGACATCAGGGGAGGCTACATCGACGTGGCCCTGGGCGACACCATGCCAAAGGACACGGCCAAGAAGGAGGTGCTATGGAAGATAGACGTGGACCGGCTCCAGTTGGTCCACACCGACTTCAGGCTACACCTGCCGGGCGACACGATGAGCGTGAAGGCCCACTTCGGCGAGGCCACGGCGCGGCGGGCGGTTCTCCAACTGAAAGACAACACGTACAAGGTAGGGGCGCTCGACTGGCACGACGGCGCTTTGGCCTACGACCAAAACTTCGTGCCCCGCGCCAAAAGGGGTTTCGACGCCGCCCATATCAGCCTCAGCGACCTGCATCTCGGTATCGACTCGTTTTGCTATGCCGCCAATACCATCGACCTGCGCATCCGCGCGGCCCATTTCGCAGAGCAGAGCGGAATGCGCGTCAACACGCTCAAGGGAACTTTCCACACCGACAGCACGCACCTCGCCCTGGAGGACTTCCACCTCACCATGCCGGAGACCGACCTAAGGGGGACGTTCCGCATGGACATGAACGCCTTCGCCGATCGTCACCCAGGACAGATGCTGGCGAGACTGGCGGGCTATACGGCCCTCGGCGACCTGCGGCCCTTCCTGGCGTCCCTGCCCGCCGACGTGGTGGGGGCGCTGCCGAAGTCGCGCATCACGGTGAAGGGCCAGTTGACGGGCAACCTGCAGCGGGCCACGCTTCAAAATATCCACCTCCGCATGGACCGCCACTTCGACCTGACCGCGACGGGACGGGTGGAGAACCTCACGGCGACGAATCGGCTGCGGGCTGACCTGCGGCTAAAGGGACGGACGGAGGACCTGGACTTCGCCTACCACTTCCTGCCACGCGAGGTGAGGGAGATGGTACGTCTGCCAAAGGGCATCGGATTCAACGGATCCGTGGGAATCACGCCCTCGGCCTACACAGCAGACCTGAGGGTGACGGAGGGCAGCGAATGGCTGCATATCGACGGGACTTACCATGCGACCACAGCGCACTACGACGCCCGCCTGGAGGCCACGCGCTTCGACCTGAGCCATTTCCTTCCGACCATGGAACTGGGCGTGCTGACGGGCCACCTGACGGCGGAAGGACGGGGAACGGACGTGCTCAGTCCCCGCGCGACAGCACTCGTCAGGGCCGACATACGACAGATGAGCTACGGCGACTATACGCTCGACGGCATCCGGGCGGACCTGCAGTTGCACAAAGGGCGGATGACGGCCAAGGTGGACAGTCGCAACCCGATGGTGGGTGGCAAATTCGGTTTCTCCGGACGCGTCGATGGGAAGCGCATCGACGGCCATTTCTGCGGACAGATAGCGCACGCGGACTTGGCGCGCCTGGGCGTGAAGGACTATCCGTTTGTGCTCTCGGGCTACGCGGACGTGGAAGTCGGTTCCAACCTCAAAAATACTCACTACATCCAAGGGCCCATCTCCCACCTGCGGCTGACAACCCGGGAGAAACACGCACCCCACGAACTGCTCAACGGTTCGTTTGACGTGATGGCACAGCTGAAGGGCAACAACCTGCAGGCGAAACTGAAAGGAAGACTGGAGAAAGCGGACCTCAAGGGGCTGGGCCTGGTGGACAAGGCGTATAATCTGCAGGCGGAGACGGACATCAGCGTGAGGTCCAACCTCGGAAGCACACATAGCGTGAGGGGATCGATAGACCGGCTGCTGCTCACCGAACGGCGCGACACGGCGCTGGTGCGCCTGCTCGCTGGCGACTTCTCGCTCGACGGGGGCACGAGGGGCAAAATCGTGGAGGGACGCGTAGGGGGCCAGGTGGCGGTGGCGGATCTCTACCAACTGGGACTGACGGAGCAGCCGCTGGCTCTCTCGACCCGCGCCAACCTCCAGGTGTTCACGGACCAAAAGGACGAACTGATGGTGAAGGGACTGGTGGGCGACCTGCTGCTCCATGAGAAGGACCAGACGCTGGCGCCGGGAGACCTATCGCTCGACGTGCTGAGCCGACGCGACACGACCCACGCCGACATCACGGGGGGAGACTTCCAGCTCGACGCCGACTTCGAGGGCAGCTACAGCCATCTGGCCGAGGTGGGAACGCGCATCGCCGAGACCATCAAGCGGCAGACGGAGGAGCGCGTGATAGACCAAAAGGCGCTGCTGAGCCAGTTGCCCAACGGCCACTTCATCCTCAATACGGGCACGAGCAACTTCATCAGCCAACTGCTGCGGCAGAGCGGCTACGCTTTCCGGGCTGCGCAGGCGGACATCACGTCGTCTCCGGAGACGGGTATCAACGGGTTTGTGAGCGTCGATTCGCTGGTCTATCAGGACAACGTGACGATCGACATGCTCAACATCAACCTGCAGAGCGACGGCAGTACGCTCAACTACGACATGGCGGTGAGCAATTTGCCGTCCAATAGCTATCCGTATAGCGGACAAATCAACGGATCGTTCTTCGAGAAGGGACTCGTCACCCATGCCGTCGTCAAGGACAAGGAGGGAAAGACGGGACTGGACCTGGGACTGCGCGCGGCGATGGAGGGCAACGGCGTGAAACTCGACATCACCTCGCCGACGGCGATCCTCGGCTACAAGGCTTTCGACGTGAACAAGGACAACTACGTCTATCTGGGACAGGACAGCCGCGTATCGGCCAAGATGATCCTGCGCGCCAGCGACGGAACGGGTGTGCAGCTCTACTCCAACGACGCCGACACGACGGTGCTGCAGGATGTCACCCTCGCCATGCACCAGTTTGAACTGGAGAAGGTGCTGGCGGTGCTGCCCTTCGCACCCAAGATCTCGGGCACGCTCAACGGCGACTACCACGTCGTGCAGACGGAGAGCGACCTCACCATCTCGGGCGACATGACGATCCACAACTTCATTTATGAGAACGCACCCATGGGCAACGTGGGGGCCGAGGTGGTCTATATGCCGAAGGAGGACGGATCGCACTATGTCGATGCCATCATCCGACAGGACGACGAGGAGGTGGGAACGCTCACGGGTACATACAAGGACGAGGGCAAGGGACTGCTCGACGCGGAACTGGCGATGAACCAATTCCCGCTCCACTTCGTCAACGGTTTCGTGCCCGATCAGATCGTAGGACTGCAAGGAGCCGGAGAGGGAACGCTCTCGCTGCACGGACCCCTGGACCAACTGGACATCAACGGCGAACTCTACCTCGACTCCACACGACTGGTCAGCGTGCCCTACGGCGTCTCCATGCGCTTCGCAGACGACCCCGTGACGATCGAGCACAGCCGACTGAAGTTTGAGAACTTCGAGATGTTTGCCAACAACGACCGACCGCTCAACATACAGGGTTATCTCGACTTCAGCGACTTCAGCAAGATGTATCTCGACGTGAGAATGAGGGCGGACAACTTCCAGATCATCGACGCCAAGGAGAACGCGCGATCGGAGGCCTATGGCAAGGCGTTCGTCAACTTCAGGGGCCTCATGCGCGGACCGCTGAACAACCTATGGCTGGGGGGAAAGATCGACGTGCTGGGAGCCACGGACATGGCCTACGTCATGAGGGACGCGCAACTGACATCCGACTCCGAACTGGACAACCTCGTGCAGTTTAGCAACTTCAGCGACACCATCCCCGAGACGCTCAACCGCCCCGACATCACGGGTCTGAACATGAACCTCAACGTCAACGTGGACGAGCAGGCACGCATCGTCTGCTACCTCACGGCGGACCACTCCAACTACATCGACCTGATCGGAGGAGGAACGCTCTTCCTCACCTACGATCCGACCAACGAACTGCAGCTGCGCGGACGCTACACGCTGAGCAACGGCGAGATGAAATACTCGCTGCCCATCATCCCGCTGCGCACGTTCCAGATACAGGACGGCAGTTATATACAATGGACGGGGGACCCGATGAAGCCGACGCTCAACATCACGGCCACGGAGGACGTGAAGACGGCCGTGGCATCGTCGGACAACTCACAGGGACGCATCGTAGATTTCGACTGCGGCGTGAGACTGTCGAAGACGTTCCCCGACATGGGCGTGGAGTTTGTCATCGACGCACCGGAGGACGCACAGATGCGCAACGAGCTCAACATGAAGAGCGCGGAGGAGCGGTCGAAACTGGCCGTCTCCATGCTGGCCTCGGGAATGTACCTGGACAGCAACGTGGGCAACTTTGCCATGAACTCGGCGCTGGCGAGCTTCCTGCAGACGGAGGTCAACAAGATCACGGGCAGCGCTTTCCGCTCGATGGGACTGGACCTGACGGCCAACCTCGAGAGCACGGCGGACGCGACAGGAGCGCTCCACACCGACTATACGTTCAAATTCTCGAAACGCATCCTCAACAACCGACTGCGCATCAGCATGGGCGGACGCGTCTCGACAGGAGCCACGGCGGCGGACGACAACGGGGCCTACTTCGACAACTTCTCGCTGGAGTACAGACTCAACCAGAAGGAGACGCAATATCTCAAGCTCTACTACGAGCGGGAGGCCTACGACTGGCTCGAAGGCAACATCAGCGTCTTCGGAGGTGGTTTCTCCTGGCGACGGAAGCTGCGCCATTTCAAGGATATCTTCAAACTGAAGTCTGACGACGACGCCGTCATCCCCGTCATCCGTACTGACTCCACACAACGAAAACTCCCATGAAACAGATATACCTCTTCCTATGGGCCGCCATCGGCGTGGTCCTCCTCTCGACGGGCTGCAGTTCGACAAGCGCCATACCGGACGGCGAGCAGCTCTACACGGGCATGAAGCCCACGGAGTATGTGGATGCTGACAAGTCGGAGCACGCCACCTCGGTGCGCGAGGAGCTCGATGTGGTGCTCGCCACCAAGCCCAACGGTTCGCTCTTCGGAAGCCCTACCCTACAGTCGCCGCTGAAGATCGGTCTATGGATATGGAACGCTTTTTCTCAGGGGACCACGTCCTTTGACAAATGGGTAGTGAAGGCGTTTGGCACGCAGCCGGTGCTGATGAGCTATGCCAACCCTGACCTCCACACCACGGTGGGCAGAAACCTGCTCAAGAAGCGCGGCTACTTCAATGGCGACATCAGCTACAGTCTCGTACCGCAGAAGAACCCGAAGAAGATGAAGTTGCAATACGCCGTCAAGATGGGCCAGCTTTGGACGATCGACACGCTGAGCTACGTCGGATTCACGCCGGGCCAGGACAGCCTCATCAGCGCCCATGCCGACGAGGCGATGACGAGAAGCGGCGCGCCCTTTGACATCTCGACGCTCGAAAGCGAGCGCCAGCGCATCACACAGTTGTTTCGCGACAATGGCTACTTCTACTATGAGAAGGGAATGGCAAGCTATCTGGCCGACTCGGTCTCGCGACCGGGAACGGTGGCGGTGAACCTCCAGCTTCTCGACTCCGTCGATGGGCGCGCACTGAGGACTTGGTCCATCCGCAACATCAACGTCAACCTGCGGCGCAGCCTCTTTGAGAAGATCGACACGACGAGCCACGGACGATCCCTGCGCGTACACTATAATGGCACCCATTCGCCCTTGCGCCGCCGCGTGCTGAGCAATCAAATCAAACTGAAGCGGGGCGACCTCTACAGCGCGAGCCTGCAGGAGGAGACGCAGCAGCGGCTCAACGCCACGGGCATCTTCTCGCAGACGCGCCTTTCGTTCGTCCCCATCGACAGCACGGAGCAATGCAGCCAGCTCGACGTCGTGGCCGACTGCGTCTTTGACAAGCCCTACGACTTCTTCATCGAAGCCTACGGCAAGGGAAAGACGAGCGGCAAGTTTGGACCGGAGCTGATAATGGGTCTCACCAAGCGCAACGCCTTTCGGGGTGGCGAACTCCTCAACTTCCGCGTCAACGGCGCGTTTGAATGGACCTGGGGACGATCAGACAACCAAGAGAGCTCGGGCATGAGCAGCTACGAGTATGGTGGAGAGGTGAGCCTCCAGTTGCCGCGACTGCTCATCCCCTTCCGGGGCACGGCGAAGCAGCGCCATGAGAAGGCACGACGCAGGATACAGGAGGCCATCGCAAGGGGCGAGGACCCGGCCACCATCAGACGCCGCCGCAAGGTCTATTACGAGACGCCGATGACCACGCTGCGCGCCTCGACGAGCGTCATCAACCGCAAGGCCTACTTCAAGCGCCATGTGGTGTCGGGAGAACTGACGTACAACTGGAAGCCGACGGAGCGGAGCGAATATAAGTTTTCGCCCTTGCTGCTGACCTATGAATACATGCCGAGCCATACGGAACGGTTTGACCAGATGACGGAGGAACTGCCCTACCTCGCCATGAGTTTCTCGGACCAGTTTATACCGAAACTGGAGTTTAGCTACACATACCAGAGCAAGGCTGGGACGCCCAACCCCATCAAGTGGTGGACGACGCTATCGGAGGCTTCCAACCTCCTGTCGCTGGGCTACATGGTGGCTGGAAAAAAGTGGGACGAGAAGGGCAAACTAATGTTCAAGAATCCCTACGCACAGTTTGTGAAGTTTGAGACCAACTTCACCAAGCAGTGGAGCACGGGCGAGAAATCCACCCTGGTGGCGCACGTCGGCGCAGGCGGCATCTTCAGTTATGGCAACAGCACCTATGCGCCCTATACGGAACAGTTTTTCGTGGGTGGCGCCAACAGTATCCGCGCCTTCAACGCCCGCGAGATAGGACCGGGAAGATACCGCAGCGTCTCTCCCCTCTTCTCCTATGTGGAACAGACGGGCGACTTGAAGTTTGTGGCCAACCTGGAATACCGCCCGCATCTTGTGGGATCGCTCTATGGCGCGGCCTTCCTCGACATGGGCAACGTGTGGACGCTCAAGAAGCACGACGAGATGGAGCAGACGACGTTTCAGCTCAAGCGGATATTCAAAGACGTGGCCTTCGGCACGGGTGTGGGACTGCGCTACGACGTGGGCTTCTTCATCCTCCGCGTCGATTGGGGTCTCGGCCTCCACCTGCCCTACGACACGGGCAAGAGCGGATTCTTCAACATCGGCCACTTCAAGGATGCGCAGACGCTCCACTTCGCCGTGGGACTGCCCTTCTAACTGGTTCTTCGGGGAAATGGGGTGATTCGACGTGGACACATAGAAGACAACTTGTATTTGTTGTTTCCCCTAACTCAGCAGGACGTATTGGCACCAGCTCAAGCCCTCAAACCGAGGGGCTTTTGACCGTTGAGAGCAAAATGAAACGACGAGACCGCCGAAGTCTCGTTTTTTCTTTGTAATTTTGCACCGAATTTGCAAAAGCAGACGGTCGGCATCACGAAAAAACGCACACCGTCGAGCCAAAAGCATCGCTACAGAGGCTGCGCGAGCGCGCGGAGAGCAGCGACAAACGACAGCAAGTCGTATCTACTGACGACAGCAAGTCACAACTACTGACGACAGCGAAACAACACTTCAAACAGAATGAATAAGACAAAAGAAATCAAAGAATTCTGCATCATTGCCGTGTCAATGATTCTCGGAAGTCTGGGATGGTGCGCCTTCCTGCTTCCCCACCAAATCACGATCGGTGGCCTGGGAGGTATCTCCTCCGTCCTGTTTTGGGGCACGGGCATCCCTATTCCCTACACCTACGCCGTAGTCAACGGTATCTTGATGATCGCAGCCCTGAAACTCCTCGGATGGCGATTCTGCGTCCGAACGATCTTTGCCGTCACGGTGTTCTCCTTCAGTGTCGGTTTCTTCCAAAAGGTGTTCGAGGGACAAGTCCCGTTTGCCGGCCAGACTTTCCTGGCCTGCGTGGTCGGAGGCGTCATCATGGGCGTGACGATGGGCGTCGCCCTGCAATACAACGCATCGACGGGAGGATCGGACGTGATCGCCGCCATCGTCAATAAGTATCGCGACATCTCGCTGGGACGCGTCATCCTGATGTGCGACCTCTGTGTGATCACATCCAGCTACCTCGTCCTCGAATCCTGGGAAAAGGTCATCTACGGCTATATCACGCTCTGTGTGATGTCGTGGTCGGTCGATTACGTCATCAACGGTATGCGCTCGAGCGTGCAGTTCTTCATCATCTCCGACAAATGGGAGGAGATGGGCCACGCCATGAACGAGGAGGCCAACTGCGGATGCACCGTCATCGAGGCGCGCGGCCTCTACACGGGTGCCAAGAAGGGCATGCTCTTCATCATCGTCCACGGACGCAAGAGCCGCGAGGTGATGCAGGTCGTCAACCGGATCGACCCGCACGCCTTCGTCTCGCAGGCTCCCGTCAGCGGTGTCTATGGCCTGGGATTCCAAAAGATCAAGAAGTAAGGCCTACAGCCGAGTAGTCTAACCACTCAATACAAAGCCGTCCTCTGCAGTATTCCAACTGCAAAGGACGGCTTTTTTTGAGGTCACTTGCGAAGCGTTGTGTTTTGTTATCTACCTTGCAGCAGATAACCTTTTAGAAATGGTATTTCAGGTCGATACCGAGCTGGAAGGGATTGCCAAGCTGGGCGAAGGAGAGCGTCTGGCCCGTCGCGCCACTCTGCACCACGAAGGTGTTGTACTTGGTATCGGTGAGGTTGCGCACCCAGAGGTTCAACTTCAGCGGGCCGAAATTGCCCTCGGCGTGGGCGCCCAGGGTGGCGTAGAAGTTTTGGCTGATGGTGTTGGCCTCGTCCCAATAGGTCTGTCCCTGGGCCGCAAGGTTGAGTCCGACGGTGACATCGCGAAGGTGGAGGCGATGGGTCGGATCGAGGAGCGCCGCGGGATCGACCAGAATCTTGTAGTCGGCAGTGGCAGCGAGCGTATGCTGCGGCACGAAGGGCACGTGGTTGTCCTTGTAGCTGACAGGAGCATAACCAGTGGCGGTGCGCACCGAGTCGGTGTAGTCGTCGAAGCAGGCCGAGGTGAATCCATAGGCCAAAGACCACGAGAGGCGCTCATCGGTCGTAATGCCGCGCAGGCGCGCCTCCAGGCCACAGGAGTGGCTCTTGGCAGCATTGGTCATCATGCGGCCGAAACCATAGGTGCGCGCCATGACGGAGACCTGCTGGTCGCGTATCTGCATATAGAAGGCGGAGAGGTCGAGCTGCAGGCGCGAGTCGAGCAGGTTGAGATGGGCGCCAAGCTCATAGTTCCAGGAGGTCTCGGGCTTATAGGTGATGGACTTGGCGATGCGGTCGTAGGCCGCTGCGTCATGGTCGATGCGGATGTCGCCTGGCTGGCGGAAATTGCGCGAGGCGGCCTGGAGCTCACTCTGAAGGATGTCAGAGAACATCTGGATATTGTAGCCTCCGGCACGATAGCCCTTGGCAAAGAGCGCATAGACGTTGCCTGCCTTGCCAAGGTTGTAGGTCAGTCCGACTTTCGGCAGAAGCTCGTCGAAATGGTTGCGCTGGTGGTCGGCGAGCGCCGAACTCACCGCAGAAGCCACCTGCTGGCCCATGACGCTGGCGGCGACATTGACCGCAGCACTGGCCTCGTAGTCGATGGCCACGTTGCTGTAGTCGTAGCGGAGGCCGAGGGTGGCCGTCAGTCGGGGAGTGATCTCGACGTTGCTCTCATGATAGACACCAAGGTTGTAGGTCGGCGTGTGATAGTTGCCGGGCACGCCCGCCATGTGAAGGTTGATGTTGACGCCACCTGCGGCCGTGATGGCTCTCGCGGCCATACCCTGGGCGAGCGGTCCTGCCACCTCGGCGGGTGTCCCCTTCGCTATCAGCGCGTCATACATCTTCTTCTGCATGGCGGAAGAGATGGCCGTATAGGCCGCCTGGGTAGTGGTGGCAGACAAAGTCTTGTTCATGGCCTCGCCAAAGTGGACGGGGGCGTCGGTGCGGAGCCACTGGTAGGATCCAAAGGCGCCGAAAGCCCAGTGCCAAATGCCCGTGCCACGACTCTTGACGGAGAACTCCTGCGAGAGCGTGTTCTGCAACTGCTTTTGCGTCAGGCTCATATAGTCCTTCGGCTGGTAGTCGACATCCATCAGCATGCGATCGTTGAGCAGCTGGTAGGTCGTCGTGCTGGTCGCTTCGAAACCCTCGCCCTTGTAGGCCGCCATCACGCCCGTGTTGAGATAGTTGCGCTGGTAGTAGCCCGGACGATTGGTGTTGGGGTCCTGCGTGCCCTTTTGCAATCCGTAGTAGGGCGAGGTGATCGGGGCGGAAGCGATCATGTCGGCCGTCACTAGTTCGCCATAGGGGAAACCGTGCTGGTTGACATGCTGATAGTCGGTGATGAAGTCGAGCGACCAGCGGGTAGTGGGACGCCACGAGAGACGCACCCGGCCGCCAAACTCATTCATCTGGTCGGCGCGCTCGCCATTATACTGGTTGGTGAAAAAACCGTTGGTACCATTATAGAATCCTGAAAGGGAGTAGGCGAAACGGTCGTTGACGCGCGCGTAGTGGCTCACCTCGGCCTTGCGACCAAACTTGGTGGCGAGGGAGAGGCGGAGGTCCGTGCCCTGATAGTAGAAGGGATTGCGGGTGAAAAGTCGGATCAGGCCGCCCTCGGTGTTCATGCCATAGAGCGTACTCTGCGGACCGTGAAGGACATCCACGCGTTCCACGTCGTAGGTATGGAAGTTGAACGCGCTCTTGCTCAGAATCGGCATGCCATCGACATAGATGCCCACGGCGGGAGAATTGATGCGCGACCCGATGCCACGGACGTACATTGCCGAGGTGATGCGGCTGCCATACTCGGGCATGGAGAACGAGGGGACGTAGGAAGAAAGCTGGCCGAGACTCTGCATATTGATATTGGCAAGCTGGGAGGCAGAGAACTGCGTACTGCTCAACGGCTGGCGACGCAGGCGGTAGGCCTCCTTCGGTTGCTCGATGACGACTATCTCGTCAATATCATAGACCTTCGCCGTATCGGTAGGGATACTGCGCGGCTCTTGGTCGTTCTCCGCAGCTGCTCCGAGGGGAAGTCCCAGGGCAAGCAGAGCGAGAGACCCAAAGATCGATTTTTGCATATCGCTGATAATATATTATATATAAATGTAAATGGGACTGCAAAGGTAGGCAAAATCGGGGAGATACTGGCCACCGTGCTTTCAAAATCATTATCAATAATGATAGGCGCGAACCAACCAGCCGCCTCATCGTTCGGAGAGGAAAGAATCAACCCACTGCCTCATCGATCGAGAGGAAAGAGCCACCCCACCACCTCATCGATCGGGGCGAACGAAGGGCGTAAATGGCGAAAAACTGCGTATTTTCAAAATTATCAGAAAAAAGTCCTGCAAAAGTTTGGTCATGTGAAATATTAATAGTACCTTTGCACCCGCAAATGAGAAAAGCGCCCAGCGCAACAACGCATGGTGTGTTAGTTCAGTTGGTTAGAATGCCTGCCTGTCACGCAGGAGGTCACGAGTTCGAATCTCGTACACACCGCTTTCATATTGCAACCAATGGTGCGTTAGTTCAGTTGGTTAGAATGCCTGCCTGTCACGCAGGAGGTCACGAGTTCGAATCTCGTACGCACCGCAAGAAGCATCCTCAAAAGGGATGCTTCTTTGTTTTATATATTGTTTACCAGCTTGGTAAACAATTGGATCAGATCAATTACAGGCTCACCCGATAAACCTGGGGGATTAAGCATACAGCTTTGTAAGTCTGAAAAGA
>ENA-ORML01001158-ORML01001158.1-human-gut-metagenome-genome-assembly--contig:-NODE-1158-length-24684-cov-3.361403_pt1 | contig 24684 bp, 23 predicted proteins | sample MGYA00242103_ERZ508995 | MGnify/ENA primary metagenome ERZ508995 (study PRJEB26280, sample SAMEA2338702) | human gut metagenome | biome: human gut; feature: human-associated habitat; material: faeces... | reverse complement strand
TCAGCATTTAATAAATTAACTTTTATTCCACTTAAAGTACTTTCATTTTGATCTCTTTTTCCATTGGCATTTGCATCATACCAAGCAATACCACTAATCATTTTATTCTCATCAGATATATTACTATTATCTCCATCAGAATTATTATCCTTATTGTATGGTTGTATGATATGTATTAATTCTTCCGTTTTAGCTACTTCTTTTCCATTAATTTTTACTATAGCATAATTTATTATGTTTTTAGCATTATATTTATCTTTTCCATTATCAACTATTACAGATATTTTTAAATATACTGTTTTTCCCTTTTCTAAATCAATTTCTGTCTCTATTTCGTTATTATATGACCTTTTCACTTCTTCCTCATCTACTTTTATATGTCTTATTTCAAGTTCCTCAGGAATATTGTCTTCTATAGAAATAGTTTCATCTGTTTCACCGGAATTTGTTATTGTAATTATATATTCAAACATATCTCCATTTTTTATATATTTATCTTTTGTATTACTTTCTATAGCCATACTTATACTCTGTTTTAATACTTTATCTTTCCACAAATTCGATCTATATGTATTGTTATCTTGATTTATCGTTGTATAAAATTCAATATCTTTATCATCATTTATTGAACAACTATATTTTAATACTTTAATTTCTCCTGATTTAAAATTACCAACATCTATTAAGTCACTATATTCTATTTCTTTTTTTTCTATATTTTTAGTGTTATCGACACTTGTACTATTATTTTCAGATGGTGCTTCGTCTTCTATATCTTTTATATCATCATCTGATATTTCTACATTTGGATCAAAATCACCTGTACGTAGTTCTAATAAATTTACATTTAAACTATTTTGCAAGTTAGTATTTATCTTTACATTATTTTTCTGTTGTTCTGATATATTCTCAATAATTGCAACATATTCTATTTCTCCACCATTATATAGCTCATTTCTTCTATCTGTAATTCTTTTTACTGTTACTCTTATATCTCCAGATTTTAGAGTAGAAGATAGGTCTTCTGATTCAGTTGTTACATCATTATACTTAGTAGTACATTTATTTGTTATTACTTTTCCATCTGTTATATCTTTATTTACTCTTACTTCATATTCTTTTGTAATTGTTTTTCCTACTTCAATTGTTTCAATTGTTTCTTCATATGCTTTTTTATCTGTTACTTCTTTATAATATGATGCACCTGTATATTCATAGTTAGCTTTTGGTTCTACATATGTTGTTCCTTCTGGTACATTTCCAGAAATTGTTGCATTGTTAACAGTTTCTGTACCTACATTAGATACTTCTAATGTATATTTTATTACTTCTCCTGCTTTTACTTCTGCTTTATCCTTTAAATCATCATTTCCAACTTTTGCTGTTATGTTAGCTTTCAATTTTGGTCCAACACCTGTTGTTAATTTTACTTGTGTTGCTTTTACTATATTTCCTGCATTTGTATTGGCATCTACATAATTAACTTGATAATCTTGACTTGCGTTTTCATTGTACTCTAAATTTTCAGGTATTACAGCATTATAAGTTGCTATAATACTTTCTTGTGAGTTAACTTCATCTTTTGCAATTAAATATTTTTTTACTGAAGCTGGATTTTGGATTGTCTCACTCCATCCATTATCTTCATTAGATATATCATCTGTTGCATTTTCATTTTCTGTATAATATACTGTTGCACCTTCTGCACTAATTGGACTTGTTACATTAATTCCAATTGATTCTTCTGTATTTCCTGTTGGAAATGTTCCAAGAACTTTTATATCTTTTATTGCATTTGATTTATTATTAATAACTTCTATTTTTGGTGTTATTTCTTTTGCTTTTGTTCCTCTTTCAAGCATAACTTCTTTTGTTGAATCTTGATTAACTTCTTCTATTCCTAATTGCTCTATTGTTGTTACTGTAGTTACATCTGTTGGGGCAACTATTTTTATATCTTTTGTAGCTTTTGCATCATTTGTATATGCCTTTGCTTTTTCGTTTGAATAACTCATTATTATTTGTGTGTCTTTTGTCGCTGTTTTTCTATTTAATTTAAGTTTTCCATTTATTATAATTGTTGGTCCTTCAACAGCACTTTCACTGTAATGTGTTTGTTCCCCTTGGATTTCTATTGTTAATTCTTTTCCATTTAAGTACGCTCTTTTTATACTTAATTCATCTTCGTATAGCATTGAAATACTATCTATTGTTATTTGTTCAATTTCTTCTGGAAATTGTATTTTTAAAACAGGATTTTTATATAAGTCATTTAATTCACTTTTAGACTTTAATACAGCTTTTATTTCCACATCATTTTCAATAACTGTTGATAACTCACTTTTATTAACTTCTAAGTAAGCTTCTGTTGTTGTTTCTTCTAATTTTGTTTTTACTAAATTTTTAGGTGTTTGTTGTCCTTCATTTAAATTAGTAGTAACAAATAATGCTGTATTAAAATCAACTGCATTTTTTACTATTTTTTCATCATTTGTTTTAATTACTTTATTATTTGTAATACTAATTTCTCCACCTGTAATTGGAGCTGTTGTTCTTATTACTATTCCTGCTTGCATAGCTTCTCCATAGTCAATTACTATGTTACCATTTTCATCTGCTTGGCTATCTTTTGTAATTACAGCTATTTGTTCACCATTAGCATTTCTTATTGCTAAACTTCCATCTTCTCCTAATACTTTTATTAATTGGTCCTTATTAATTGTAGTTTTTCTATATAAAATATTAGCATTTGTACCTTGTAATGGTACATTTTTTTCATAATCAGTTTGTGATGCAAATACATCTTGTTCTTTTATTTCAATATAGCTTAATATATTTGTAGCATTTACATTAACAACATCTGTTGTTGTATATTCTCTATCAATTCCTTGATACAATTTTCCTTTGTATATTGTTGATTCAGAATTTTCTATATTAGCTGTTACAACCTCTACGTGAACCTTTTATATCCTATCTTGTTTTTTCTCACAAAAGCCTCTTCTTTTTGATCATCTTTGTTTATTAATAAATCATCTATGTTTGTTTCTATTTTTTCATCATTATATAATGTTATTTCTATATTTCCATTAACAGTAATATCTTGTACATTATTTACATCATATAAATATGTTAAAACTATACTTTCACTTCCATCTTTTTTCCATGTTACTATATTTTCTTGTGAAGCATCATTTTTTAAATTAATGTTTAATTGTTTATTTTCATAATTATATTGAGAGTTTGTCATTGTATTTAAATTAACAACCGCTGAAGCATCTGCTTGTGTTCCATTCATTTCTGGAACATTTGCATTAATGTTTATTTCTTTTATTGGATAACTATTATCTTTTAATCCAACATTCAATAAAATTTGTACAACTCTCTTTTCTTGCCCTGCAACTTGTAAGTTTTTATTTGTAATAATTTTTGCAGTTTTTTCTATATTTTCAGGAGTTTTATTTTCAGGTATAACTTTTAAAGTTACTTTTTTGCTTGATTCTACCTCTTTGTCTTTTTGACTACTATCTCTATATATACCATTTAATTTAATAACACTTTCCATGTTTAATAATCCTACATTAAAAGCTTCTTCTCTTTTTATTTCTATAGGTATTTCTAGTTCAACTTCAGAACCAGCATTAATTTGGTTTAAAGTTATAGTATTTCCTTCAATTTTGTTTATATAGTCATTTTGAGTTTCTTTTAATGTAAAATTAGAATTTTGCAACTCAATTTTCCCATTAAAATACCCTTGTTGTTTAACTTTCAAATGGATACCCAATTTAATATCTTCACTATAGACACTCTTTTCTATACTTGATACTTGTCCTCCATTATCATCCTTAAAGTACACTCCAAATTCTACATTTTTGTTGTTAGTACTTATATCGTCAAACGCATAGCTTATTAAGCTACTTCCAACAAATACAAAATTTGTCATAGTCATAGCTAATATTAGCATTAAAACAACAAAAACTTTAAAAACCTTACCCTTCATAATTTCCTCCTTAACTTTGTTAATTAAATTAAAGTTTAATAATTACAAATCATAATTATTCTAATATATTATAAAAAAAATCCTAATCTAAATCAACGTACCTATTTTTATGTTACAAAAAAACACGTTTTTTCCCTTTACGGAACATATATTTCGACATTTATTAACATATTTTATTAAAATTATATTACTTTTGTATTACAAAAAAATTGCCACCGGGGACGGACCTTTTTGGCAACTTTTTGCCACTAGGGACGGACCTTTTTGTTTAGCTTTCTATCTTAAGTTATAGAGGGCTTTAATTTTAGAAGAAAGATCACTTTGTGATTTCTTTTTTGGCAATTCACCCCCCGAACCAATAGCAATTTCAGCAATTTTTATCAACTTTTTTATTTTTCTCATATTTTTTATAAAATTACATAAAATATATTATATTTGTATACAAATTCACTTGACAATTACTCAAAAAAAATTGTATACTAAATATAATAAGAAAATGTTTCTCGCTTTATGGTGGTGCGAGTAATAAATTATCCATTTCGCTAAATGTTCTCGCTTTATAGTGGTGCGAGTAATAAATTATCTATTTTGAAAATATTTAGCCTTCTATATTAAGTTATAGAAGGCTTTAATTTTAGGAAGGACACGTTATATGTTTTTAGAAACAGGATATGTATATCACATAAAAAATGAATACTTTGAATTTGCAAAAGATAAAAAACTCATGAAAAATCACGAAAATGGAAATACAAGACCTACATATTTTTGTATAAAAAATACTAATAGTAAAATTTTATGGTTTATACCTATGAGTTCTAAAGTTGAAAAATATAAGAAACTGCAACAACAAAAGATACAAAAAAATGGTATTTGCGATACTATTGTAATAGGTAAATACAGAAGAAAAGAATCTGTTTTCTTAATTCAAAACATATTTCCAATTACTGAAAAATATATAGATCATATAGATACCGTAAGAAATAAATCTATTGCTGTTGTTGAAGGAACTCAAAAAGAAATAACGACTAAAGTAAATAAAGTTTTTAAATTAAAATCCAAACGGTATAAATTTAATATTTCCAGATATAGATAAGATTGAAAAATTATTGTTAGATGAATTGAACAATAATTAATTTTAGAAGAGAGATCACAAAATGATCTCTTTTTTATCAATTTAACCACCGAACTAATGGCAAACTTAGCAATTTTTATCAACTTTTTTTAATTTTTTTCATATCTTAATAATATAAATATAAAGAGGTGGTTTTTATGAGTAATAACAATAATTTTAATTTTGACCAAAATACAATGAACAATATTAAAAACATGGTTGATAATGGAAATATTTCTGATGCTATTTCTCAGATTTCTCCTGATATGATTCAAAATTTTTCTAAGATGCTCCAAAACAATTCTACTAATAATACTTCTAATTCATCTACGGAAAGCAATAACAATAATATAAATAACAACAACTCTACATATAACAATAATTCTTCAAGCAATTCAAGTAACTCTAATTCTAACAATTCTAATAATGGTTTTGATTTTAATAATTTAGATCCAAATACAATTATGAAAATAACATCTGCTCTTCGGTAAAATGAATAACAAAAATGACCCTAGAGCTAACTTACTTTATTCTTTAAAACCTTATTTAAGGGATGGTAAAAAAGATAAATTAGATCAATATGTAAATTTGTTAAACATAACAAATTTAGCTGATATTTTAAAAGATGATAAAAAGGAGAATAATAATGGCTAGGTTTCCTTTCTTTGGATTTCCTTATCAATATCCATATTACAATAGATATTATAATAATTACAAATATTGTAATTCAAATATTAATAAAACTAATGACAAAAATAGTGATACTGATAAGGAACTAGAAGAAAGTTCTGTACAAGCTAGGGATAATAATAATTCAAATAGATCTTGTTCAAAAATATCATCTAAAAGCAATCAATTTTTACCCTTTTCCTTTAATTTTACTGGTTTCTCAGATTGTGACAAACCTATATTAGAAATTATGGGTATAAAATTATTTCTAGATGATATTATTATTTTAGGTATATTATTTTTATTATATAAAGAAGAAGTTAAAGATGAAATGCTTTTTATTGCATTAATTCTATTATTATTAAGCTAAACTAATCTATAACAATTTCATCATCTACTACACTAACATATGATTGTTTATGTAACGGCTCTTCATCTCTATCTATTTCTTTTACAATATTTGCAATTCTTATTTGAACTGTGTCAATAAGTCCTGCTGCAATTATTGCTTGCTTGTTTCCTTTTGCTCCTGCATGTGCTAATCCCCTTAATGTTCCTAGAACTATTATATTGTCAGAAGCCATTACTTCTGCACCAGAATTAACGTCTCCAATAATAACAATACTTCCTTCTGATTCTAATTTTTGTCCAGATCTTAAAGAACCTCTATGGAATTTTGTTTCAGATACAGCAATTTCTTTTTCAAAGGTTTTCTTTATTCCATGTAACCCTAAAGTTTTTGGACTATCAAATTCAATTTCTACATCTATCTTTTCTTTAATAATGTTTTGTATTTCTTGTATTTCCTTATTTTTTAAAACTTTTCCTGTTACATTTATAGGTGTTTTTTCATCTTTGTATAGCTTTTTTAACTCAGAAAGTTTTTTCTTTAAACATTCTACTAGCTCTTCTTGTTTTGTGTCTTCATTTAATTTAATTACTATTTTGTCTTTTTTCAAATTGATACTTACGCAATTTTTATTCATTTCTAACATCCTTTCTTCATTTAATTTTTAATATTGCAAATCAAACCCGGAATCAACCGCAACTTTTATTGCAATGTTTCTGTGTATATCATTGCTCCCATGTTTTCTTCTACGTCTTGTGTATTCATTCCAAAGTATTCTCCCATTATGTCTCTTACAACTTCTGCAGTGTAGTTACCGTGTCCTCCGTTTTCTACCATAACTACTATTGCTATTTCCGGGTTTTCAAATGGTGCAAATCCTACAAACCACGCGTGTACTTGGTTGTTTGGTGCTTCTGCTGATCCTGTTTTTCCTCCTACACTTATGTTGAAATCTTTAAATCTTACGTACGCTGTTCCTCCTGTATCACTTGTAACTGATTTCATACCTTGTAATACTGCATTTAAATAATTTTGATTTAATTGTTTTTCTTCTTGCGTGTCTTCTTCTAATCCTAGTTTTTTGTTTACAAATTTATTTATTTCTTCTCTTGATGCTTCTGAACCGTCTGAGTTTCTTATTGTTTTTACTATACTTACATCTATTTTATGTCCTCCGTTTGCTAGCATACTAATGTATCTTGCCATTTGTAATGGACTAAACTCATTATCTCCTTGACCTATAGATGCATTTAATGTATTTCCTGGATTCCAATTTTGATCGTCTGGATGTTTTTGTTTTTTAGTTTCTCTATCTGCTAATACACCTGCTGTCTCTCCTTGTAGTTCTATCCCTGTTTTTGTTCCTAATCCAAAGTATCTTGCAAATTCTGCAAGTTTGTCTATTCCCATTCTGTCTCCTGTTTCATAGAAGAAATAGTTACAAGATTTTTCTATCGCTTCTGATACATTTAAATATCCATGTCCTCTATGATAATCTGTGTAGTACCAACAATTCATTGATATTCCATATTTTTTATATACACCTGTATCATTTATTTTTGTATTTAAATTTATTGCTCCTGATTCTAATCCTGCAATTGCTGTAACCATTTTATATGTTGAACCTGGTGAGTAAGAGTTTTGTATTGCTTTATCTACCAATGGTTTTGCTGCATTATTTGTGTAATTATTCCATGCCTCTGTACTTATTCCTCCTACAAAGTCTGATGGATCATAATTAGGATAACTTGCCATTGCTAAAACTTCTCCTGAATTTACATTCATTACCACACATGCCCCTGCTTTAGCATTATAAGCTTTTCCAAAGCCTCCTGATGCTATTTTTTGTATGTTTGAAGCTAGCGCGTCTTCTGTTACTTTTTGAAGATTTGCATCTATTGTAAGCACAACATCAGAACCTGCTGTTGCTTCTTTTGATACATATTCTGCTGTTGTAGTACCATCTACTGCCATATCTATTTGTTTTGTACCATTTTTTCCTTTTAAATACTCTTCAAAAACATATTCTATACCTGTTTTTCCGATAATGTCATTACTACCATATGTACTTTTTCTTTGTTCATATTCTTGGCTATTTATTTTTCCTGCATAACCTAATATATGAGATGCTAAACTTCCTGATGTATATTGTCTTACTGGCTCTACAACTATATTTATACCAACAAATTTATCAGAACTCTCACTAAATTCTGCAACCGCTTCTCTAGAAATATTATCTGCTATTCTAATAGCCTTTGTACTACTATAACCTTTTTGGTTTGCTTCATATCTTATTGCCATTATTTTTCTTGCATCTTGTATGTTATTTGTATCAATTCCATATTTACTTTTAAATTTATAAAAAGCCTGTTCAGCTGTAATATCTTCTGAAAGTTTGTTAGACTTCTTCCATGACAACAACTCTTGTTCTGAAATTGTAAATTCAAATGGTTCTATTTTTATTGGGAAAGAATCTACATATGATGTTTCATATTTTTCTAGTACATTTATCATATTTAATATTGATTGATTTAAAGTTGCAGTATCTACTTTACTTTTATACATTTCTAATGAAAACTGAATTTTAGAATCAACTAACGTAGCACCTGTTTTATCTAATATAGCACCTCTTGAAGCTTCTAATACACTTTCTCTAGTTAATCTTGTATTAGACTCTTCTCTATATTCTGCTCCATGAACTATTTGAAGGTTAAATAATCTAGCAATTAATATTATCCCTAGAACATATATTAGAACTGTTAGTATATTATATCTTAAATTTATATTTGCTTTTTTAGATTTCCTTGCCAAATTTTCACCTTCTTATTTTTAAAAATATCTTGTTAAAATTTTATTTCCTTTGTACTCATTTTCTATATAATACCCTGCTTTTTGAATTAATGGATAAACAATAATTGTTATTATTAAATTATAAATCACTTCGATTGCCATTATTTTTATAAAATTGATAATCTCTACGTTTACATCGATAAAGAAGTAATTTAAAATATACTTTCCAACTTCAAATATTATTGTTGACCCTAATACCATAAGCATTATTGTCATTCTACTATCTTTAGAAAAATTTTTATCAAATGCTCCTGCCATAAATCCAATTGCTCCCAGACATACTGCATAAATTCCTACTTTTGTTCCTACTGTTAAATCTAAGAATAATCCTAAAATAATACCATATATTGTTCCCATTGTTTTATTGGCAAATAGCCCAACAAATAAAACAAATATAATAAATAAGTTTGGCATTATTCCAGCTATTGTAAACCAATTAAAAAAATCAGATTGTAAAAAATAAATAATAAATAAAGTTAAAATTAATACTACGTTAATAATTAATTTTTTCAATTGATTCCACCCTTTCTTATTGATTTGTTATAACTAATACTGTATTTAATTTATTAAAATTTACAGCTGTTTCAATTATTGCATATCTGTCAGTCATATTTTGTGTGTTGTTCACTTTTTTTACTGTACCAACATGAATTCCTTTTGGATATATTCCCCCAAGTCCTGAAGTTTCTATACTATCTCCTTGTACTACGTTAGCATCTGTAGGAATATACATTGCTCTTAAAGCAGATGTTTCATCTAATGTACCTTTACATACAATACTATCTTGTGTAGTACTCATTATACAACTAATAGAACTAGCAGTATCTACTATTGTTTGTACTTTTGAAGTGTTTTCTGTAACAGAAACAATATGTCCTACTAATCCTTCGTCTCCTATTACAGTCATATTTTCTTTAATTCCATCTTTTTTCCCAAGATTTATAACAATTGTTTTTGAATAATTGCTTATATCTTTATTTATAATATAACCTGGTACTGTTTTGTACTCTCCATATTTTTCTGTTAAATTTAGATATTCTTTTAATGTTTCATTTTGTGTTTTTATATTTTCTAATTCTCTTAAAGATTGCTCTAATTGACTATTTTTATTTCTTAAATTTTCATTTTCTTGTTTTAAATTTTTAATGTCTGTAAAAAATGTTCCATTACCACTTATTTTATTTTTTAAGTAAGTTAAACCATTTTGCATAGGCATAACTAAATTACTTGCAATATTTTCAAAAAAGGTTGAATTGTTTTCTCCATTTGAAAATATAACAATTAATATTAAGATAATTATCGTTATAATAATTCCTATTACTCCACTTTTTCTATCTCTATACATTTTTTACTCCTTATTTTTATCTTCTCTTTCTGCTATTTACCAATACTGTTTTTAATCTTTCTAAGTCATCTAATGTTTTACCTGTTCCTCTTACTACACAGTCTAAAGGCTCATCTGCCACATATACTGGCATTCCTGTTTCATTACTTAATAGCTTGTCCAAATTTTTTATTAAAGCTCCTCCACCTGCAAGGATAATTCCTTTTTCCATAATATCTGATGCAAGTTCTGGTGGTGTTTTTTCTAATGTTAATTTTACAATATCTACTATTTTGTTTATTGATTCTTTTATTGCTTCTTCAATTTGTGTTGATGTAACTTTTACATTTCTAGGGAATCCACTTGCTAAGTCTCTTCCTCTAACATCCATGCTCATTTCTGTCATTAATGGCATTGCACATCCTATTTGTATTTTTATTTGTTCTGCTGTTGTATTGCCAATTGCTAAGTTCATTTCTCTTTTTATATAATTTACAATATCTTCATCAAGCTCGTCTCCTGCAACTCTTAAAGAATGACTTACTACAATTCCTCCAAGTGATATAACTGCAACTTCTGTAGTTCCTCCGCCTATGTCTACTATTATATTTCCACTAGGTTCTCCTACCTCTAAAGATGCACCTATTGCTGCAGCCATAGGTTCTTCTATTAAATAAACTTCTTTTGCACCTGCTTGTATAACAGATTCTTCTACAGCTCTTTCTTCTACTTCTGTAATTCCAGATGGTACTCCAACTACAACTCTTGGTTTTCCTACATTATATCTTTTTCCTACTTTTGGTATTATGTTTTTTAACATTAATTGTGTTGCTGTAAAATCAGCAATAACACCATCTTTTAATGGCCTTACTGCTTTTATTTGTTCTGGTGTTCTTCCGAAGCATGTCTTTTGCTTCGTTTCCTGTTGCTAATATATTTCCATTTTTTATATCTATAGCAACAACTGATGGTTCCTTAAGTACTATTCCTTTTCCTTTTAATGTTACTAAGATATTTGCTGTACCTAAATCTATACCTATGTCTTTTGAACCTAATCTAAAAAAATTTATTATATCTTTACCTTTCATAATACATCCTTTCTTATTTTGAAACTAATTCAGAGAAAATACTTTTATAATTCATATTCCCAATTACTAAATGGTCTAATAATTCTATATCAAACATTCTTGCATTTTTATACACGCTTTTAGTAAATTCTATATCTTGTTTACTTGGTGTTGAATCTCCACTAGGGTGGTTATGCACTAATATAATCTTTGGCGCTTTCATTTTTATTGGTTCTACTAATATATCTTTTATTGACAAATTAGCAAAATTACTACCACCATAAGCAATATTTTTGATTTTTAAAATCTCATTTCTGTTATTTAAAACCACTATTTTTGCAATTTCTCTTTTTTTATTTCTCAATTCACTCATTAAAATTTTTGCTAAATCATATGGCTCTTTAATAATAACCTTTTTATAATTAGCTGGTTTTGACATTCTTACACCTAGCTCGCATAATGCTTTTAGTTGAATAGCTTTTACTTTACCTATTCCTTTTATTTGCATAAATTCTTCTATTGTTGTTTCTGTTAAAAAACTTAAATCATCTATTTTAGTATCATTTAAGTTAAGTATTTTTTGTGCTAGCTGTACTGATGTTTCTTCTTTTGTTCCGGCTTTTTATAATAATAGCTAATAGTTCTGCATTAGATAAATTTTGTTCTCCATATAATTCTAATTTTTCGTATGGTCTTTCTAATTCTGGTAATTCTTTTATTTTTATAGACAAAATATTTTCCTTCTTTCTTGTACATATTTGCCCCTATTTTGTCTTTTTATTATTTGTTCCATATCTAGATTATATATATTAAAATTTAAACTTTTTTATATATAAACACTGCTAAAACCATTCCAATAATACTTGAAATACTTATTTTAAACATCATAGCAAATGTGATCTTTAAAACACTTAAATCTAAAGTAACTGGAGTTTCTAACCCAAAACTTTGATTATATGATAGCCACCAAAGCCAATCTACTTTTGAAGCTAACTCTCCAAGTAATCCACCTACTACTAAACCTGATAAAATAAATATTAATAATATCCATATATTTTTTTCTTTAGTTGCCATCTTTTTTTACCTCCTAAAAAATCGCGTTCTTTCTACGGATTTTCAACTTTATTTCACTTTTGTATTATATATGAATTTAACATTTTTTTCAAGTATAAAAGCACATTTTTTTATTAAATTGTTAAAATTTTACATAATATGTTTGATTTTAATTTTTAAATATGTTATAATTAGCATAAGGTTCTTTCCAATGTTTGGAAATCAGGATTTAGCAATAGTAACTTATTAGCTCTTTGAAAATTTAAAAGGAGGTTTTTAACATGAAAAATGTTAAAAAGAGCAAAAAACATGTAGCAATGCTAACATTGTTAGCATTGGTTATTTGTACGATATATTGTACAAATACAGCAAAGGCAGATACTGAAAACTTTTGGAATCCTTCAGATGTAGTAAAAGTTTCAAAATGTACCATTAATGGGTCAGAACGGACCTTAACTTTACTCAAAAATGGAGATTTATACTTTCAAGCAACCGAAACAAGTTCTCCAAAATTTGCATTCTTAGATGTTATGAATTTTGGATTTGACAAAATGTATGGAACAGTTTATGTATTAACGTCCGAAAATTTGTTGGGTTGGTGGAATTATGATTTAACTAATTCTCCTACTTTAAATTCAGTTTTTAAAAACATGAGTAATCCAAAAGATCCTATAGGTGATATAGAAAAATTACTATTTGATGAAAATAATGAATTTGTTATAGGCTACAAGACTGTCGCTGGAGAAACTTATTCACCATTAACAATGTCTGAAATGAAATCTTTCTTTGGGATTCCTGACGATCCTACACCAACGCCTACTCCGACCGCACCAGTATCTACTCCTTCTGCAACTCCAAAAGTTACCCCTACTACTCCTCCAAAAAACACAACTGATCCTGTTGTTACACCAAAAACAGTTACAACAAAGAAAGTTGTTAAAAAGAAAGCTGGTTATTCCTGTCTTTCTATTGGAAATAAAGTAACTAGCAAGTATAAACTTGCAAAGGGTAAACTTACTTGGAAAGGAAGCAGCAAGAGTAAGAAATATTTTGGAATTAAGTCAGCTGCATTCATAAAGAAAAGTGGCAACCTTGTCTTTTTGACTAAAAAAGGTAAAGTATACACCTTATCTCCTAAAGGGAAGAAAAAGTGTATTGTTAAAAAGAAGGGTAAAAAACTTATCTTAAAAAATAAGTTTGCAGTAAAAGTCCAGGTAGGCAAGAAGTTTATTAATCTAGCTAATAAGTGAAAATTTTAGTGCTAAATCCTGGGAAGAGAGATGACACATGTCATCTCTTTTCCTTTTTATTTTAAATTTATCTTGAATTGTTTTTTTACTTATGTTATATTAGCATAAGTTTTATTTTTTTATTAATTTTATTACCAAAAATTGTGCATTTAAATATAATATCAATAGTAGTATAATATAATTAGTAGTTATCAAAGGAGGCCTTTTCTTATATGAAAATTGAAAAACTTACAGAAAATAACACGTTTTCTGGTCTTATTGCCTACACGAGTTTCTGTTGTTTCCGAAAAAACTTACAGAAAATAAAATACGTGTTATTGTTAATACAGAAGACTTAAAAGAAAATGATATAGATTTTAATTTATTAATGAATAAATCAATGGAAACCCAGAACCTATTTTTTGAAATTTTAGAAAGAGCTGAAGAAGAACTTGATTTTCATACAGATGGTTATAAGCTTTTAATAGAAGCATTTTCTTCATCTGATGAAAAACTAGTTTTTACTATAACAAAATATTTACCTAAAGAAATATCAAATACCCTTGAAACACCAAAAAAGAAAAAACTAGCTGTAAAAAGAAAGAGCATAGACTTTTCTAACAAACAAATCATATATTCTTTCAGTTCATTTGAAGAATTTTGTAACTTCTGTAGTTTTATAAATAATAACTCTAATATAAATGTAACAAAAATTTCAAAAAATATTTCTTTGTATTTTTATAATGATACATATTATTTAGCGTTAAGAAACGTAAACACATCTTATGCTAATATCAAACTATTTTATGCAATTGCATTAGAATTTGGAAAAGTGCTATCTCCTTCAAAAAGCTTTGAAAACAAATTAATGGAACACGGTGAAATTATAATTAAAAAGAATGCAATTCAAACAGGAATAAAGTATTTTGTTAAATAACGGGGACGGACCTTTTTGGCAATTTTTTGCCACTGGGGACGGACCTCTTTAATAAAATAAAAAGTTGTCAAAATGACAACTTTTTATTTTATTAATATACATAGTTTTGTGGATTATATGCCACTCCATTTACTCTTACTTCTAAATGTAAATGAGGTCCTGTTGAGTTACCTGTTGAACCAACAGCTCCTATTGTTTGACCTTGAGAAACCTGTGTACCTGCTGATACGTATAATTTACTACAATGGCCATAATATGTTTGTACACCATTACCATGAGAAATCACTAACATGTTCCCATATGAACCTTTATATCCTGAAAAAGTAACTGTTCCAGAAGCTGCAGCTGCTATTGGCGTACCTGTTGATGTTGCTATATCTAGTCCTGTATGTGATGATCTTCTAATTCTACTTCCTACACCAAATCTTGAAGTAATTGTACCTGAAACAGGTCTAATTAAAGCTATTCCTAAATTAGCTTTTGCAGAAGATGTAGTTCCTGCTGTATTAACAGATCCTGAAGCTGTGTATTTTGATGTACCTGTAGATTTTGTATTAGTTTTAGCAATCGCTGTTCTTTGTGCTGGTTGTACATATAATTTTGATATTGCATCTTCTGTTGAAACTAAATCTTTTAATTCTACTTCATATTTTTCTACAATTGACATATTTTCTATATTTGAACTATTTTTTTCTTTTAATCCATTAACAACATTTTCTGCCTCTTCAAAATTAGAAACATATGCTTTTTCTTCTTGATTATCAACTATTGCATAATATCTATAATATGTAACACCTTGTTGTTTTATATTATTAAAAATTTCATCATCATTTGTAACAATATTCTTTTTTAATAAGCATAACTTATATTCTGGCAAATTAGCAACTTGTACAAATGCCACATTGTTACTACCTTCGCCTTTTTCTATGTAATCATTTATTTTGTGTTGTAAACCTGTTCTATTTTCTGTATATCCAACTTGTTCTCCATTAATAAAAACACTATATGTTGGCTTGTACAAAAATGCAACTGCTCCAACTATTAAAAAAGCGGCAATCATAAAAAGAACTATAAATTTCATTCCTCTTCTTGTGTGAATCATAATCTTTTTAAACATTATTTCTTGTCTCCTTTGTATTACTTTTTGCCTAGTTCCGTTCGTCTTTTTTACTATTGTAATAATATTGTAATATTATCTTTTTTGCAAAGATAAATACGGGTAATTTTCACTAGTTTTATCTTATTTTGTTCTTTTATCTCTGTTTTTTGCAATTTATCTCCCATTTCTATCTTTTTAATATAAAAATAACCTTAATTATTAAACACTTTTGTCTAATAATTAAGGTTTATTATTTTGAATTATTGTTGTAATTCTGTCTTTACTGTATTTATTTCAGTAACAGTTGCTTTTTGAGCTGGAACATAATATCCTTTAGATTGTGCTATTTTGAATAATTCATATTGGAAACTTTCATCATTATTTCTTATTTGTTGAAATGTTTGTCTTAATTGCATATTTTCTGCTTCTGATATAGCTGTTTGATATGCTGTTAAGTCTGCCTTTACACTTCCTAAGATATCGTTTACCATTGTCTTTTCATCCATTTTAAATTCCTCCCTGTTTTATTATAAATTTTGTATAACCTAAACTTAATTAGTTATTTAAAAAGCTCATTAACTTTTGTTTTGTGTTTAATGCATCTTGTGCTGATTTAGTAAATAACTGCTTTATTTGTGGATCTACAGCTTGTGAAGAAAATGTATTTAATTTTTGATATGCTGTTTCGTGAGCTCCTATTAGATGTCTTAAATTTTGTAATTCTACTTGATTTAAATCTGGCATTTTTATCAATCCTTCCTTTTTTTATTTACATTATTATTTGCTTTTTTTATAATTTTATACTTTTTTAATTTATTTTATATTAATCTTTTTATATCCTACATTAATTTTTGTTTTTCTACTTTGCTATATTTTTCAAATTTTCTTAAATTAAAAATTTGAGAGCAAAAAAACACTACTTATTAAAGTAAGTAGTGTTTTTTATCTTATATATCCATCTTTCTAAATTTTATATATGAAAGTGTTGATATTATTCCTGCTATTATTATTCCTAATCCTAATGCAACTTTGTATCCTGTATAAGGTATATCCTTGTCTGATGTTGAATCTCCATAGCTTTCTTCAATTACTCCTGAATTTGATGAACTAAATTTTGTTCCGTTATCGCTTCCGCCGTTATTCTTTAATCCACTATTTCCACCATTATTTCCGTTTTCTTCTGAACCATTTGAACCATTGTTTCCATTGTTTATATCATTATTTCCATTATTATTGTCTTTGTCTTCTGATCCGTTATTTCCATTATTATTTTCTTTGTCTCCTGATCCGTTATTTCCATTATTTTTGTCATCATCTTCCGAATTATTACTTTTAATTACAGTAACATCACATGTTGCACTTTTTCCATTCTCCGTTGTTGCTGTTATAACACATTTTCCAATTCCAACTGCTTTTATTGTACCATTATCAACTGTTGCAACACTCTCATTATCACTTTTCCATGTTATTTGTATATCAGTATCAGCATCTGTTGGTGATATAGTATATGTTATTTTTTCTTCATCTGTTCCATTCAAATCAAGTTGAACGCTGCTTTTACTTAATTTTATAGATTCAGGTAATGTAATATTTTGGAATTTTATATTATTATTTGTTGCATATTTTTCTGCTTGAGAACCTTTTTCTCCTTTTATTATCAAATCCTTTGAGCATCCAGCAAAAACATTTTCTCCTATTGATGTAACACTACTAGAAATCGTTACATCAGTTAAATTTTTACAATTTTCAAATGCTCTATCCTCTATAGTCTCTACTCCATCTGGTATATATATACTCTCTAATTTTGTTCCTCTAAATGCTTCTGCACCTATTTTTTTAATATTACTTGATAAAACATTTTCGTTATCTGAATTATTGTATTTTATCTTTTCTAAACCACTATCCATAAATAAACCTTCACTTATTTCAGTCATATTTTTTGATAATGTTATTGTAGATAAGTTTGTACAATTTCTAAAAGCATATTTTCCAATGTTCGTAACAGAGTCTGGTATTGTTATTTCACTTAAAGATTCATCTTTATAAAATACTTGACTCCCAATAGTTGTTAATGAATTTGGTAAAGTAACCTCTTTTAAATTAGGAAATCCCATAAATAACTTATCTCCAAGTTCTTTTATTCCTTCTTTTATTTCTACAGAATTAATTTCTTGTTCTATGTCTGTGGCGCTTACTATTTCTTCGCCTTCACTATCTTCTACTTTATCTAATTCTAATTTTGTCCAGTCTATATTTGAAATAATTGCATCTTTTACACTACTATTTTCATTATAGTAACCTGATTCTAAAGGTTCTATAATAAGATTTGAATCATTCTCACTATCTTGATATATAACGTAATTTTCTCCATTAATCATATATTTTATTTTAGCGTCTCCTAAAATACTTTTATCTGTATTTGTATCACTTTTTACACAATATACAGTTACATTATCTTCCAAATATACTCCTGAAATTTTTGCTCCTCCATCAGAAAGTTTTCCATAATAATATATAATAGGCTTCTCATCTTTTAAATTTCCTATCCAATGCACTATTCCCCAATTTTTAATGTCCTTTGCTCCTGGGATTCTTATTATATGTGCTTTTATTCCATACAATGCATATGATTCTACCGAAATTGTTCTACTATCTAATATTGCATTTACAGCATTTCCTGGATATGCTAACAATTTCATTTCTGAATCATCACCACTGTATATTGCACCATCTACTGTTACTAATCCATTAGTTCCATTTGGATTTTGGATTTCAATTGATGTTAATTGGTTACTTGCAAACGCTCCAATTGCGACATCTGTTATTTCAGTAGGAACCTTATATATTGTAATATCATCTTTTCCCTCTGGATATACTTCTATTTCTACTTTGTCTTTTCCATAATGCCAATCTTTTAGTCTTTTTACAAGTACTCCATCCATGGAAGTATATAAATAGTTTTCTTCATTAACATTTATTGCTTTTAATTTTTCACAACCTAAAAATGGAACTATTCCTATATCTTGAAAACTTTTAGGTAATGTTATTTCTGAAGGAAAATTCTCACAATAAGCAAATGCAGCAGCTCCCATAGATTTTAATTTATCTCCAAATTGTACATTGTTCAAACTTGTACATGATTTAAATGCATAAGCTTCAATTTTTGTTACATCACCAAAATTAAATGTTTCCAAACTTTCACATTTTTCAAAGGCTGATTCTCCTATGGAAACATCTCCTGTTCCTGTAACATCAGTATTTCTTGTAATATTAACATTTTTTAGATTTGTACAATTTCTAAATGAGTTTTTTCCTATTGTTGTTGTTTTTGATTTAATACTAATTGTCTCTAAATTAGCATCTCTTTGAAATGCTCCTTGTGATATTTCAATATCATTATCAGTTATTATTGTTACTTCTTTTAACTTTCCACCATCTAAATCTTTATGATCTTCATCTGCTGGTTCATCAGTTGCTCCTTTAGTATCAACAATCTCAAATGCATAGTTTCCTACATTTGTTACATGTTTACCTATTTTTACTGTTTCTAGTTCATAGCATCTTGTAAACGCATTTTTACCTATTATACCTATAGATGTATTACTTAAATCAACTGATTTCAAACTTTTACAGCCATAAAACTCTTTTTCTCTTAGAATTGTTAAACTACTTCCACCTGAAATACTAGTTATATTTTCATTTTCTTTAAATGCATTGTTTAGTTCATATACTGGTATACTTTTTAGAGTTGTTGGTATATTAACATCATTTGAACCATTATAAGCATATATTTTTGCTTCCATATTATTTCCAGTACCTACAGCATATCTACTAAAGGTATAACCACCTTCAGTATATTTATTTATTGTTGGTGTCTTACCTGTTATTTGATTTATTAACGCACTTTGTTTTATACCACTTCTATTTGAATTTACATTTTCATCAACATATATAGTTTTCAATTTACTACAATTACTTATAAAAGTATCTGATAAAGTAGTAACACTATATGGAATATAGATGGTTTGTAAATTTGTACAATCCACTATTGAATTGGCACCTAATTCAACTAAAGTATCTGGCAATTTTAATGTCACCACATTTGGAGAACTTATTACATTATTACTGCTATTTTCTAATTTTAGAACATTTTTGCCTCCTATTGTTGACGGTATATTTATACTATTATCACTGTTTACTCCCTTAATATATGTTATCATTACACCATTACTATAATTTTGGTATGTATATGTAACACTTCCACTAGTATAGTCTGCTGCTTGCGATTTAACGCAACAACTTATACCTATAAAGAAAAATACTAATATAATAAAAAATCTTATTTTTTTATTCATGCCCTTCAACTCCTAAAATAATTTTTTATACTATATTTAAAATAAAATTTTTCATTATAAAAGTCAATAGCAAAAAAATGCTATTGACTTTTATGTTTTCTATCGCTTTACGGAAGCTACTTATACAATATTTATTTTAGAAATATTAAATTTTTATTACAATTGTTAAAAAACTATATAATCTCCAATTTAGCGAATTTTGCCATTAATCTTTTATGTCCAACTTTATCAAAATTGATATCTACTTTTAAGTCATCTCCTTCTTGCTCAGCTATGTTAATTGTTCCTTCTCCAAATTTCTTATGGAAAACCCTAACTCCTGGTTTATATTTAGATAAGTCTACTGTATCGCTTGATTTTTTATTTAAACTATTTAAAAAGCTTTCAGCTGTTTTAAAAGCAAAATCAGTTTTATTTTTTACTTTATTGCTTGCTGATGCCATTATAGGCTCTTTTGGATCTATTTTATATTCTTTTACAGGATTTTTACTTCCATATGTCCAACTATATGAAGAATCTTTAAATATTTGATCTTTATGACTTGTTTCTCCAAATGCTTCTTCATATCCTTCTAATAGTTCTTCTGGTATTTCATTTAAAAATCTTGATGTTGGATTATAACTTGTTGAGCCAAATATTGTTCTTTGTTTGCTACATGTTAAGAATAGATTTTGTCTTGCTCTTGTAATACCAACATAACAAAGTCTTCTTTCTTCTTCTAATTCCGTAGGCTCTGATATAGATTTATACCCTGGGAAAATTCCTTCTTCCATACCAACTAAAAATACTACTGGGAATTCAAGCCCTTTTGCACTATGTAATGTCATTAGTGTAACTGTATCTTCTTCCTCCTCTAAATTGTCTATATCACTTGATAATGTAATTCCTTCTAGAAATTCACTTAAAGTATTTTCTGCAAATTGTTCTTCAAACTCCATTGTTACTGTTAAAAATTCGTTTAAGTTTTCTATTCTGTTTTCTGCCTCTATTGTGCTTTCATCTTCTAGTGCCTTTGTATATCCAGATTTCTTTAAAGTTAATTTAACTAATTCTGAAATATTAAGTTCATCTTTTTTAGCCTTTAATTCTTCCATAACATTTATAAATTCTCTAGAATTTAAATATACTCTATTTAATCCATATTGATCAGCGTTTTTTATTACTTCATACATAGAAATCTCGTTACTATTTGCAATTTGCTCAACTTTATCTAAGCTTGTCTTTCCTATTCCTCTTTTTGGCTCATTTATAATCCTTTTTAAACTTAAATTGTCTGAGCTATTTTGTATTAATCTTAAATATGCAATTATGTCTTTAATTTCTTTTCTTTCATAGAATTTTAATCCACCAATTACTTTGTATGGTACATTTTCTCTTCTGAAAATATCTTCTATTGCTCTTGACTGTGTATTCATTCTATAAAGTATTGCAAAGTCTGAATATTTATAATATTCTTCTCTTTTTAGATGTTCTATTTGTTCTGCTATGTATGATGCTTCATCATATTCGTTATCTGCCACATATACTTTTGGTAAAAAGCCTTCTTCATTTTGAGTCCATAATTCTTTTTTGTATTTTACTTCATTATTTTTTATAACTGAATTAGCTACTTTTAATATGTTTCCTGTACATCTGTAGTTTTGCTCTAATTTTATTATTTTAGTTCCAGGGAAGTCTTTTTCAAAATTTAATATGTTAGAAATGTCGGCTCCTCTAAAACTATATATTCCTTGATCATTATCTCCAACAACTGTTATGTTTCCATGTTTTGATGCAAACAATGTAATTAATGTAAATTGCGATTTGTTTGTATCTTGATATTCATCAACTAAAACATATTTAAATTTGTTTGAATAATAATCTAAAACATCTGGATTTTCTAATAATATTTTAATTGTATAATTTATTATATCATCAAAGTCTATTGCATTATTTTCTCTTAGCCTTTTTTGATATAATTCATATACTTTCGCTATTTTTTCTTTTCTAAAATCCCCATTTGCTCTAGCTGTATATTGTTCTGGTTCTAACATTTCATTTTTTGCATTACTGATTTCTGATAAAACACTTCTATCTGTGAACATTTTGTCATCAATTGCTAAATCTTTTAAGCAATTTTTTACTAGTGTTCTCTGATCTGATGTGTCAAATATAATAAATGAACTATCAAATCCTATTCTATCTATAAATCTTCTTAATATTCTAACGCAAATAGAGTGGAATGTTCCCATCCAAATATCTTTGGCTATTTCTCCTACTAAATTTGCTATTCTTTCTTTCATTTCGTTTGCTGCTTTGTTTGTAAATGTAATTGCTATTATCTCCCATGGGAGAACATTTTTTTCTCCAATTAAATATGCTATTTTGTGCGTTAATACTTTTGTTTTTCCACTTCCAGCTCCTGCAATTACCAAGCATGGACCTTCTGTATTTACTACGGCTTCATATTGTTTATCGTTTAATCCTTCTAATATTTCTTGCATTTTTTCTCCTTTTCTAATATTGACTTTAAATTCTTTATAATTATATTATTCTTAATATTAAAAGTCAATAAAAATCGCAAGTTTTTCAAACATTTTTTCGCTACAACGTTGTAGCGAAAATTCCTATTATAAAACCTATCATATTTCCTATAGCTGTCATCTTTCCATGATATAATTGATTTGATTCTGGTATTAATTCACCTGACACAATATAAAGCATAGCTCCTGCTGCAAAGCTTAAACAAATTGATATTACTTCTTGTGATATTGATCCTACAATTGCTCCAAAAAATGCTCCTATGCCTGTTGTTATTCCTGATAATATTACATAAAAAATAACTTTTGATATTTTCATTCCTCCATTTTTCATTGGTACTGCCATTGATATTCCTTCTGGTATATCGTGCAAGCATATTGCTAATGCTAAACTCAAGCCTAATTTCATTGAAGCTTCAAACCCTGAGCCTATTGCTAGCCCTTCTGGAAAATTATGAATTGCAAGTCCAATTGATACTATAATTCCTGTTTTTAATAAAGTGTTTTCGTTTTTTTCAAATCTTTTATTTGTGTTAAATTTTTTTTGCACTATTATATCGCAAAATATCATTACTATAATTCCTATAATTATTCCTATAATAACATTTATAATACTACTAATTCCTAGTGCCTCTGGTATTAAGTCAAAGCATATAATTGACATCATTAGTCCTGATGCAAATGCTAAAATAAAACTTAAAAATTTGTTAGAATTTTTCTTTATAATTACTCCTATTATTCCTCCAAGTGTAGTTCCAAATGTTCCAAAAAATAAGCCAAGAATGGTTGTTTTTAATATCTCATTCATAAATAAAACTCCTTAAAATATCCTTTTTTAAAGTTTATTTTAGGGAGTTTTGTTTTATTCCTTAAGTTTTTAAAAGTTTTTTATTAATTTTATTCATCTTCACCTTTTAATCTTTCTGCTCTATCTGCTGCAATTAGGTTATCTACCATTTCATCAATGTCTCCATTTAGGAAGTTTTCCATTTGATAAATACTCATTCCTATTCTGTGATCTGTTATTCTTCCTTGTGGGTAATTGTATGTTCTTATTTTTTCACTTCTATCTCCTGAACCAACTTGTGATTTCCTTGCATTTGAAATTTCACTATCTTGTTTTTGTTTTTCTATTTCATATAATTTTGTTCTAAGCATTTTCATAGCATTATCTTTATTTTGGAATTGTGATCTTTCTGTTTGACATTCTACTACAATTCCTGTTGGTTCATGTATTAATCTTACGGCTGAAGATGTTTTGTTTATATGTTGTCCTCCTGCTCCAGATGCTCTAAATACTTCCATCTTTATGTCTGCTGGATTTACTTCTATTTCTACATCTTCAACTACTGGAAGCACTGCTACAGTTGCCGTTGATGTATGTATTCTTCCACTACTTTCAGTATCTGGTACTCTTTGTACTCTGTGTACACCACTTTCGAATTTTAGTCTACTATATACACCTTTTCCTGTAATCATAAATGAAATTTCTTTATATCCACCTAGACCTGTATCATTTTCATTTAATACTTCTAATTTCCAATGTTTCTTTTCTGCATACATTGTGTACATTCTAAATAATGTTCCTGCAAATAACGCTGCTTCTTCTCCTCCTGCTCCTGCTCTAATTTCACAAATAATGTTTTTATCATCATCAGGGTCTTTTGGAATTAACAATATTTTTAATTCTTCTTCTATTTTTGGTAATTCTTCTTTTGCAGAATAATATTCAGTTTCTGCGAGTTCTTTCATCTCTGGATCTTGCATTAATTCTTCTGCTTCTTCCATGTTTTGTTTTACTTTTTTATATTCTCTAAATTTAATTACTATATCTTCTATGCTAGCATGTTCTTTCATTAATTTTTGCCATTCTGATTGGTTTGATATTACTTCAGGGTCTGCAATTAATTTTGTTAATTCTTCATATCTTTTTTCTACTGCTTCTAATTTTTCAAACATAAATATTCTCCTTTCACTGCACTTCGCTCCGTTCATCGTCATCCAAAATTTTTTGAATTTTGTTTGCCAATTTTATATACTTTTGGTATTATACTACAATATTATAAATTTTACAAGAAATTCTTTTAACATTTAAAATTGTCCATAGTTAAATATCAAAAAATCA
>ENA-ORML01001155-ORML01001155.1-human-gut-metagenome-genome-assembly--contig:-NODE-1155-length-24761-cov-3.623007_pt1 | contig 24761 bp, 33 predicted proteins | sample MGYA00242103_ERZ508995 | MGnify/ENA primary metagenome ERZ508995 (study PRJEB26280, sample SAMEA2338702) | human gut metagenome | biome: human gut; feature: human-associated habitat; material: faeces... | reverse complement strand
AAATATGCTCATTCCCTCAGAGTTTTATTGGCGAGATTCTGTTGAAATGATTTTTATGATTGTTATTGGAATTGCCTCGTGGCGTATAATAGAAAAGCAGCATGGTATAGAGAAAAGCATTTTAGAACTCAGCATTTTTTCCGCATTAAGTTTTGTAGCAATATTTTGGAAGCATGAAAGAATGTCGAATATCATAAGTAGCCTGATAAATCCTATCTCATCCGCCCCTATAGATAATTTGCATACTGATAATTGGATCGGATATCGTATGAGCTTGGCTTGGAATGCCTGGTTTGGCGATATGTCTCTTTTTTTAGATGATACATTTTACTTCAATGTTGATAACTGTTCGTTATTTTGGATTAAATACCAAAAAGGTTGGTTGCCGTTTATCGTTGCTTTTTTAGCAGGAATACTTTTACTATACTTTGTTGCAAGAATTTCAAGGAGCAGCAACATCAGGAAAAACTCCTTTGCACAGATTCTTTTGGTATCTATCTTTTCTCTTTGTGCATTAGGATATTTAGCAGAGCTGTTTTTGATAACATCCACAGATATTGGCGCATTGCTTCTGCGGAACCCAGGTGAAATATTACTGCTATGGATGTTGTTTGGTTTCGCTTTAGGAGATGACAAATATGAAGTCGAGAGCAATCGAAAGAGAATTGATAAAGATTAAAAAGAAAGAAGACCAGATATTAAAAAAGGCAACAAATAAAGATAATCCGTTATGGAAAGCAAAGTTAGAAGAAAAGATTCCTGATAAGGTCATTATCGGTTTGGAAAAGATGTTCTGCAAAGCATTCTCTCTTATTTTTGAAAATGGAAATATGCTTATTGAAAAAACATATGATAAAGAATCGTTTGAGAAAGACTTTAAGATTAAAGATTACGCAATAGATCTGAAAGGCGGTAAACGAGAAATCAAAAATATGAAAAGAGATGCGGCTATGGGGAATACACTGAACATGGCTTTTTCAACAGCGGAGGGTATTATTTTAGGAGCACTTGGTATTGGTCTGCCGGATATCGTTATTTGGGTTGTGGTTTTGCTTCGAGGTGTTTATGAAACAGCACTTAAATATGGATTTGATTATGAATCGCCTGTAGAGAAGATGTTTATATTAATGATGTTGGAAACATCTATGTCAACAGGAATAAATTGGAGTGAGCTAAATACAAAAGTTGATGACTTTATTGAACAGGAGACAATAGTAAAGAAGAAGAAATACGAAGACAAATCCAATCAACTTCTAACACCTTTGCAACGGATATGCTGGTGATGAAATTCATACAGGGATTACCTGTGATAGGTATCGTTGGTGGTGCAATGAACCCAGTGTACTATGGCAGAATCATGTCATATGTACAATTGAAATATCGAAAAAGATATTTGGAAGGAAAGGTGAAAAACTATGATAGAAAATTATTTTGATTATGTGAATCGAATACAAACTTTGATTCAGCATCGAGCTTGTTTTCCTCCAGCCGATGAAGAATTTAAAACATCGCCAAACCTGGTTCAAAAATGTAGAGAGGATGGTTCAATTTGTCCATTTTATGGTGATACCGTTGTGTTTCAACTTCCAAAAAGTATGAAACAATATCTTTCTTCTATCCAAAAATCGCTTTATCAAGAGCATGGAAAATTCCTATCAGAAATACTTCCGGAGGAATCACTGCACATTACACTACATGATCTAAGCGCATCAACAAGAAAAAGTGAAATAACACCAAAGATCGAATCACACGATAACGTTATAAAATCATTCTTGCTTTCTCTAAAAGATAAAGGAACTATCAGCCTTGTTGCAAAGGGTATGGTAAGTATGGTAGCAAGTTCCATTGTAATGCTGTTTGAGCCGGTCGATGAGCAGGTTCATAATACTATTCAACAGATGTATGAATCTGTTGATGAAATATGTCCCCTTCCTTATCCATTGACACTGCATTGTACGCTTGCATACTATAAACCAGGCACATATCCTCCGGAAGAATGGAGCAGTCTGTATAAATCTATCAGCCAGTGGAACAGTCAAAATTCAGATGGAATTCGATTTGCTCTGGATAGCAACATGATTGATTATCAATTTTTTTGTTCTATGAAAAAATATGAAAGCATAGTTGGTTAAGCGTTACGGAATCCTTTTTTGCATAGTTCAAAAGAAAGAATTCTCTGTGCACTAGTCAACAAAAACTGGACACAAATTTTAAATATTACCTCAGTATAAATCTGATTTCTGTACAATACGGTGCTTCATTTGCTACTTTCTTGTCTGGATGACTGGATTATTCAAGTGTTTCACGATTGTAAAGCCTGCTTGCGCAGCTTCGAGCTTGACAATCGTGAAACGCCTGATATTCGAGCACCTGAACCAAACAAAGAAGAGACGTATGCCTCCAGGCATCAACTCACAACGCTTGCACCTGTGTTAAAATCTTTCGGAGCATAGGCCTCCTTATACTGCTGCGGCGTAAGGTACTTCAAGGAGTATGCAGGCCGTGCAGTATTAAAAAATGTAATATATGCTGCCACCTCTTGTTCAACGGGGCTTTCTCCTGTGACATGAAAATCCATAAAGATTTCTGACTTGATCCACCCATTGATGGATTCCATTGCCGCATTGTCCGTTGGGGTTCCAGCTCTTGACATTGATCGAGTGATGCTATACATCGGCAATAGTTCGTTGAATGCCTTAGATGCATAGACTGCTCCCTGATCGCTATGGAGTATCATCTCATACTGTGGATACTGTTTCTTCAAGCCAATCAGATCATCCAGACCACTCAGATATGTCATCCGGTCGCCCCGTCTGGACGAAAGAGCGTGAGCGAGAATCTCGTTGTTCCAAAGATCCATGTACAGGGTAAGCTCATAGTAAATACCCTTCACATAGAAAGCTGTCATGTCACTGACAACACATTGCAAGGGTCTGTCAATCTGCATTTCGCTCATGAGCAGGTTCGGATATATCTTAAACGGATTTCCGGGCTTCTTATACTTGTAGTGTTTCGCCTCGCTCTTTACTCCGAGAATCTTGCAGCATTTGTGCGCATAAGGATCTGACATGACAATGCCTGTATCCAGACGGATCTTGGCATTTAGCCATCTGTATCCATGAGAAGGATAACGAAGATGATATTCCTCGAACAGCGACAAGTTGTTGAGTAACGCTTTCGTACGCTTTGCCGGATGAGCGAGAGTATGCTTCCAGTTGTAGAAGCTGCTTCTTTGTATTCCCATCTTCTCACAGAGAAGATTGACAGGAAAATCGCCAGACAACTCCAATATCACTTGATATTCTCGTTGCCGATAGGAAGATACTCCTTCTTCACACCACTTCCTTTCACTGAGTAACCTTTTTTTAAACGGGCTTCGTTGATCCGTGCCATGACGAGAGCATCAATGAGTTCTTCTTTTGACATGGATTCATATTCCTTGAGACTGGAATCTTTCGGAGTTTCAATAGACTGTGTGACTTTTCCAGCTTTCTTAGTGCGCGTTCTGGGCGGAAGCCCCGTTTCGGCACGATAAAGTCGGAGATAACCTTTCACACTGGATGGGTTGAGGTCGTATTTGACTGCAGCTTCTTCAACAGTCAATTCCCCATCATATACGCGCTTGGCGATGTCCAGACGCTGTTCCTTGGTGTACTTCATTTACAAACCTCCTGTCCACGGGATGCTGTTGCCTGTTCATGGATGATATTTCTCTGTACATAGATTATATCATCGTGTCCAGTTTTTGCACCCCTGTGTCCAGTTTTAGTTTACCACTACAAATAGCAAAACGAAAGCTCGGTGTTGCACCCACCAAGCCTCAGTTTGTACCCGGCTGCACCCATTTTGCACCCAAATGCACCCAATGCAAAACGAAAGGGTTATTGCAAAACGATAGCCGGGAATTGTATTAGTTTTTGAGTCATTTCACAAATAAGGACTGAAACTTTGATACAAGGTTTCAGTCCTTTTCTTTATGTTCCTGCAAAATCCAAATGCAAAACGACTTTTGCACCCGGAAATTTGCAGGTTTTCAGCTTACCGCAGCCTCAGAAATTTCCAGAGCAATTTCTCCCACAAAAACCGCATAGAGAAAATGCACCCACTGTCCCCGGTGGGTGCATAACAAAACGATTGCCTGGCTTTCGTTTTGCTATTGGGGGCTTTCGTTTTGCGAATAGCCCTTTCGTTTTGCTTTGGGTGCAAATTGTAGGATTCATCGCACTTAATGGGAATCTTATTTTCCTCTCTACTTCGCTGTAAGAGGGATGCCATGGTATACTCTTTTTCAAAAGAATTCAAACGCTAATCATCAATAAGAAACGTATGATTCACCAACGCTTATGATTGCATTCAGAAATTGAGCTTTTCAATTCAGAAATTGAGCTTTTCAATTTTACATTGTGTTATTTGGCTTGATATGATATAATATTATCTGTAATTCTACAGCTATGGAGGTGTGGATGTGGCAATTTGCTATAAGAAGCTCTGGAAGCTGCTGATTGACCGCGACATGCAAAAAAAAGACCTTCGCATCGCTGCAGGCCTCAGTACAAATGTAATCACTAAGCTCGGGAAAAATCAAAATGTTTCGACTGAAGTGCTTGGAAAGATCTGCAAAGTTCTGAATTGCGATATCACCGATATCATGGAGTTTGTTGATGATGAGCAGAAAATGACAGCAAATGATGCTCGATGAAGCACAGCTTATTCGACTAGGTTAGATAAGCATGTATTTGGAGCGTACCGTAATAGTAGGTTCAAAGTATCGGAAGGGAAACGCGGCCTATGTGGTGTAAGAACTGTAATATTGAGACCAATGCAAGTGTATGTCCGGTGTGTAATGCGACTACATCAGAGGATGTGCCGGTTGAGGTGTTCTGGTGTTCTGCGTGTGCAACACCGATTATTCACCTGTCGACAGCAGCGGACAAAGGTATTTGTCCTATTTGCGGAGGCAAAACTAAATATATGGCTTCTGATTTACGGCCGGTTTTTCCTGAAGAACGACTTCTACTTGCATTACTGCTGGATAAAGAACCCGCTGAGTATATGAACCGTTCGGTCTGGGCTGTCAATAGTCGTTATTATATCGATGAGGAAACGAAAACTATCAATTCTTCTGACTTTGATTCTGAAATCGATCTGATGCTTCTGGAACCGGATGATGATCTAGATGAAAATCCATTCGGAGAAGAAGTGGAAACAGAAGATAATGATGAACTGGAAATGGATAACGATACTACGCCAGGCCATGATGAATATGAATTTGATGATGTCGACCCTGAAATATTCCGTGATGCAGCTTTGATGGTTAAATGGTTGCAGAAACATGATCAGTAAAGCCCTGATAAAGCGTTGGAAGGCCAGAAAATAGAAGTGGGAAAGCTTGCTATGAAATACTATTTAACTTCCGGGCCTCACCTAACGACAGGGCCATGTACTCAACGACGAAATTAAAGCCCCGCATGGGCAGAGGACTGTCCACTACCAAGATGAGCTGTTTATTGTTACGCTGAGCTTCTCTTTGCCCCGTCATAGATACTGCTAAGGCTAGAAAAGTCTTGATATCAAGGAATGTCGATTTTTATGATACCATGGCGTTCAGCCAAAGGCACAGTGAAAATTGGAGCGCTACATGAAAATGTGGCGCCTTTTTTTGTTTGCCAAGAGGGTTCGAGATCCCCAGTTCTTTTTGCTTATCGCCAGAAGGCAAATCTCCCATACGCCTTCTGGAATGGAGAAAAAGCGTGACCCAACAGCAGAAGGAACAGATCTCAACCCTGCGGGCATCTGGAACCAGCTTTGGAAAGATAGCCACGACGCTGGGTATATCCGTCAATACCGTCAAGTCCTATTGCAAGCGCAACCCGATCACAGCAGCCCCGGCACCTGTGCCAGTCCAGTCCAAGTGCACCGCTCACTGCCCACACTGCAACGCCGTACTTGAGCAGTCACCCGGGCATCGTCAAAAGCGCTTCTGCTCCGCGAAGTGCCGCACAGCATGGTGGAAGGCGCACCTGGAACAGATGGAGCGTAAAAAGCTGTTCCAGATTGAGTGCCACCATTGCGGAACAGTATTCCTGCAATACGGTAGCCGCCCGCGTAAGTTCTGTTCCCGGGGCTGCTATCTTGCCCATCGGCATGCTCAGGCTGGTGATGCTCATGGCTGATGATAAAATGCTCATCTGCTATCAGAGCACCATGCGCATTGCCAGGCAGTGGCTGGGTTCAGGCCTGATCACCAAGGGGGACTACCAGAAATTTGATACAATCGTTGCCGAAAAGTTTGGTATCCCCGCCCGCAGTATATGGCGCGATATTCACTTGATAAAGCTGCCCGTTGGAGGTAATATGCCACCTACGAAAGGGGGTATCTCAGGTGGAACGCACCATTCAACTGGTTCAGCCAATGAAGCTGGCTGAACGGAAACTGCTGAGGGTTGCGGCCTATGCCCGTGTTTCCTGTGACAAGGATGCAATGAAGCATTCGCTCGCCGCTCAGATCAGCTACTACAACGAATACATCCAGCGTCGTAGCGACTGGGCCTTCGCCGGCATCTACGCCGATGAAGCCTACTCCGGTACGAAAGATGACCGCCCACGCTTTGTTCAGATGATCAAGGACTGCAAGGCCGGAAAGATCGACAGGATCATCACCAAGTCCATCAGCCGTTTTGCACGAAACACGCTGACCCTGCTGACAACGGTCAGGGAGCTTCGCCGCAGGGGCATCGGGATTTATTTCGAGGACAAGGGCATCGATACGCTGACCGAAGCCGGCGAACTGATGATTACGCTTCTTGCTTCTCTGGCACAAGAAGAAAGCCGGGGCACCAGCGAAAACTGCAAATGGCGGATCAGGAAGATGTTTGAAGAGGGATACACCACCCCGTTCAATCTGATCGGCTACCATGCGGGAGATGGATTGGTCGAATTGGTGCCAGAAGAAGCTGAAATTGTCCGCCGCATTTTCAGACTTTATCTGGAAGGCTACGGCAAACAGGCCATTGCAAACATCCTTTTTGAGGAAGGTGTTCCTTCCTGTCTCGGCGGAGAGTGGTCTGCAACAACGATTCACAGTATTCTTCGCAATGAGAAGTACATCGGTGACCTGCTTCTTCAGAAAAGCTATATCGCCGATTACATCACCAAGGTCAGCAAGAGGAATCATGGCGAGCTGCCGCAATATTTCATACAGGACGATCACGAGCCCATCATCAGCCGGAAAATGTTTGAAGCCGTGCAGGCTGAAAATGCACGCCGCCTTAAAAAGTATTCCGGCTCAAAGGGCGAAACTTCCGAGCTCTCCTCGCTGGTCAGGTGCGGCATCTGCGGACACAACTACCGCCGCAAACAGGCTGCCGTCAGAACACTTTGGTGCTGCAGCACTTACAACAGGCGCGGCAAGAAATACTGCGCCTCCAATGCCATACCGGAAACAACGCTGAAAGACGCTTGCGCTCAGGTTCTGGGACTGACCGAATACGATGCTGAATCCGTTGAAAAACGTATTGTTCAGATCGAAGCCATGCCCGGCAACGTTTTGATTTTCCATCTCAATGACGGTTCTGCACAGGAAGTGAAATGGGTATTTCCCTCCCGCTCAGAGAGATGGACGGATGAAATGCGCGAAAAAGCCGCTGATCAAGTAAGGAGACGCTATGCAAAGACAGGCTACTAAGAGACAGGTGCAGGTCATTCAGCCGACGGTCCATGCAGGGATTCACCAGCCAACGTTGGCTCCGGCAGTGAAAAAGCGTGTGGCCGCCTACGCCCGCGTTTCAACTGAGCACGAAGAACAGCAGAGCAGTTATGAAGCCCAGGTGGACTACTATACCCGGAAGATCACCGAGCGTTCCGACTGGGCGTTTGTTGAGGTCTATACGGACAAGGGGATCTCGGGCACCAACACGAAAAAACGCGAAGGCTTCAACCGGATGATCAGGGATGCGCTCGATGGCAAGATCGATCTGATCCTTACAAAGTCCGTATCCCGCTTTGCCAGAAATACGGTCGACACCCTGACCACCATTCGTAAACTAAAGGAACGCGGTGTTGCGGTCTACTTTGAGGAACAGAGCATCGATACGCTGGATGGCAAAGGCGAATTGCTGATCACCATTATGTCCAGCATCGCACAGGAGGAAAGCCGCTCCATTTCGGACAATGTGACCTGGGGCCAGCGCAAGCGTTTTGCGGACGGCAAGGTCAGCCTTGGCTACAAGCAGTTCCTCGGTTTTGAGAAAGGCGAGGATGGACTGCCCAAGGTGGTCGAAGAAGAGGCCAGGATTGTCCGCTACATTTACCGCTCCTTCATGATGGGCAAAACAGGCTCTCACATTGCCAGGACCCTGACGGAAGCGGGTATCCCCACTCCGGGCGGGAAAAAGCAATGGCAGGCTTCTACCATCATGAGTATCCTGCAGAATGAGAAATACAAAGGTGCCGCGCTTCTCCAGAAGTCATTCACGGTCGACTTTCTTGAAAAAAGGATGAAGATCAACGAGGGCGAGGTTCCGCAGTATTACATTGAGCATAGCCACGAAGCAATTATTGATCCGCTTGAACATGACCGCGTTCAGCTGGAGATCAGTCGGCGAAAGACGCTTGACCGCCATTATAGTTCAGTACACATTTTTTCCTCCAAAGTCATTTGCGGCGAATGCGGCGGTTTCTTCGGACGAAAGGTCTGGCATTCCACTGATACTTATAAAAACTACATCTGGCAATGCAATGAGAAATACCGTCAGAAGCAGAAATGCGGAACGCCGCACTTTCAGGAAGAAGAGCTGAAGCGGCGATTCATTAACGCTTACAATCAGCGGGCGGAAATAAAAGAAGAAACTCTTGCAGCCTGCTATCTCGGGATCGAAACCCTCTGCGATCTTACCGACATTGATAGGCAAATAAGAACGGTCACAGACGAAATCAGCGTTCTGGTTGAAATGTCCAGGCAGATGATCGAAGAAAATTCCCAGGCGGTGCATGATCAGGATGAATATCAGCGCAGGTACTCAGTGCTCATTGAAAAATACACCGCGGCAGACGCCCGGCTGAAGGCGCTGCAGACCGAGCGCAGCCGCCGCATTGACATGAGAAAGTCCATAGAGTGGTTCATGGAGAGCTTCACCCAGCAAGAAGGACTGCTGACGGAATTTGATAACAGCCTGTTCTTCTCGGTATGCGACATCATGACCGTATACCGCGACGGTAAGGTCATGGTGCGCTTCCGCGACGGCGCTGAGATTGAAACATTTCCTGATGCCGATAATTGAAATGAACATCATGCATAAAGACCAGCCGGCAGCGACTGGTCTTTTTCTTATTTGGAATTATTCCGGGCGTATGCCATTAATGACGGCTTTGACTTCGCCTGAACCGATAATGCTCATGATATCTGTATGTTCATCGCACATGATCAGAAGAATCAGCTGCTCATAATCATCATGGCGGACGGGGTTTTGAATGCGCAGTTCATAATAGAGCTCTTCGCCGCCGCCATATAAGGCATGGCAGCATTTCAATCCGTTCACGATGATTGGCGTGGGTTTCTGTCGGGAACGTCCGCCGGTATCCCTGATCATAATTTCTAGATCCTTCTGCGGGTTTCCGCATGTGGATGAGGTTGTCTGATAGCTCAGGCTGTAGCTCTGGTCAGAAGAGAGAAAATGCAGATAGTTGTCTGATACGGAGTCCACATCCGTATAGAAGTAGAAGCCCTCCGGAATGGGAAATGAGATGCCGGGAATGTGCAGGCGTCCATCCTTGTACTGAATCATTGTATCCCTCGCCTCTTATACCGCATACAATATCTCCACCTGATTTTGCTGAGCATATCGAATCGTATTGAGCGTTCCGCCGGCTTCTCCATTGAATACCGCGATAACTAAAGCAGAATGATCCACCATCCATATGTTCCGTTTCTGGTAAACAGCCCTGGTATAGGCGGGGCAGATGGTACGTTCAAGATCGGCGGCGCTTCGGACGGCATTATATCGGTACTGCCACTCGGCGCTCCAGAATTTCTCGAAATGAGGGTGCGGCAGCGTGCAGATAAGCTTTAGTGAGGGATTGCAGCTACGCCTTTCCAGTACGATTTCCGCAGCCCAGATATCCGTGCCCTGAGCCATACCCGTTATGAAGGTGGTAAATCCTCTGGAAATCGCCCGGTCGATTGCAGCCGCCAACGCTTGCTTGACTGTGTGTTCATCCTGCTGGAGCTTGCCGGGCCTGTGTCCTGTAAAGCAGCACCGCTTCATCCTTTTCTCTGCTTCAGTCACATCACTGTCGCCTCCTCAATGAAAAATCACTCAAAATTTCTATTTATCTCACTCAATTATATCATAGCGAATAAAAGAAATGAAGCGCAGCAGGTCTGAAAAGCACTCAAAATTTCCAATCTATTCGCAATTCGTATAGATTACATATCACTCAGGAATGCTATAGAATTATTTATAGGTGGTGATTAAATGATTGATGTTGGCGAACGCCTGAAAGAGCTGATGGACGAGCGCGGACTGAATATGCATTCTCTGGCCAAGAAGTCCGGGCTTTCCTGGAATACGATCAAGAATTTTTATGCCCGGAAGACGAAGCCGACGGTCACGACGATCTCCATGCTTTGCGACGGACTGGGAATCACACTTGCACAATTCTTTGATGTAGAAGGCGAAACGGTGCATCTGACTGCTGAACAGCAGCATGTGATTGATCGCTGGGATGCCCTGTCTGACCGGGAGAAGCAGGCCATGAGCGAGATGCTGGATATCGTCCTGGAGAACCGCAGGCAGCACAACTCCTGACGGACAAAACTGTATATACGAAAAAAATAAGGTGGATACGAACAGCTGGCTGCTGCATAGTATCCGCCTGTTTTCTTTGTTCTTAAGCCAGCCTGTGGCTTACGTTCAGAGCGGCGCTCCGGAGAATTTCATCGGCTTTGTAGCGGGTATTCAGCCAATCCCGAACCGCCTCACGAGGAAGGATGACAGGCATGCGGTTGTGAATAAACCGAATACTCTCTGCTGGTTCGCGGGTCAAAATGGAAAATACCGGCCTGTCATGCTCGAAGCGATAGATTCCGGCCATGTAGATGACATTCTTCTGATCTATGCCAATCGCATACTTTGGCTTGCCTTTCTCACTTCTGTTCCATTCAAAATACCAACTGGCAGGGATGATGCAACGTCTGTGAAGCATACCGTCCATGAAGGTCGGTTTCTGAGCAGCTGTTTCGCTCCGGGCATTGATCAGTCTGTTTCCATCGGCTGTGCTGTATCCCCATTCCATTGCAAAAGGCATGATCTTTTGCGTCTTGCTGGTGGCGATCACAGGCACCGCTTCGCTTGGAAAGATCTCGCCGGACGTTTTGACGGCACCATCGCTGTTATACTTGCGATTGATTGAGTCGATAATCTGCCTGAGTTCTTCAGCCTGATCGTCTTCGGCAATATAGTATCTTCCACACATGATGATTCCTCCGGTCATACCGCTTGCTTTTCGGCTGTATTTCTGCTGTCCAGAAGACACCGGTTGCCCGAAAGGGGATCGCATTCCCACAGGGAACATGGCAGGCGTTCAACGGTCATTAAGTAACGCGCCCCTTCCAGCGCAGAAAATTTATACTCGTATACCTCGCCGTAGTCCTGCACTCTTACGACATAATAATGGGTATCCATACGCATGCTCCTTCGCAGTTGTTATTCGCCATCGTCAACAGAGCATCTGACTACACGGCTAATGCTGCTTTTCAGTCCGCTGGCATCCAGAATGCCCGAAAAGGATACGCCCAGAACGTCCGTCTTCGTTTTTTGAAGGTTGCAGTCCAGACAGATGACGCCTCCATCGGCCGTCTCTATCCGAATGCGCTGCACATTCTCGCTATCGGCAGCATTCATGTGGATGCGCCGCTTCAGCCGCAGCGTGCGCCCCTTGGGGCTATGTACAGAAACGAGCTTTCCTTCTTTCTGCAGCGCCCGAACGTGCCGCGCCACCGAAGAGGGCGACTGAAGGCCGACAGCAGCGGCAATTTCCCGGTAGCTCGGAGGACAGCCATCCGTATCGCAACGATCAGAGATATATTGAAGAATGCGATCACGCATTTCATGCTGCCCCATGTGTCTCATCCTTCCATTCCATAAACCAGCGTCCCAGATTCGCGCTGCCGTAGTCGCAGTTGTGTTCAAAGAAGATGTGCCTGATTTTTCCTTTGATTTCCAGCGTATACTTGTCCCCCTAGCCGCCTGCCTTCAGCGCCGGAGCCGGCACACAGTGCAGAACCCGGTCGATTGTATATGTGCGTCCGTCTGTCCAGACAAAGGATCTGGGAAGCATCATCCCTTCTTCGGTAAATTCCACGTTGACCCGCAGATACAGTTTCATCCAGCGCTCTTCTTTATTCGGCATGGCCATCATCTCCCCAAAGAGTATAAGAAATAAACCGACGCATTTATGGTCGGAGAATGCACTCGGATGATTATTTGCCGGTTCTCTTTTCGTGGCGGATTTCTTCCAGCATTTCCAGTTCAACGTCGTTTGCGTACTGATCCGGATCGACAACCCCCAGCACCCGGCCTACGCAGCGAACGTCATCCCCATCGGAAAAGTGAAGCACCGGGTATTCCGGATTGTGGGAATGCAGTCCATCCGGCTGATACTCCTTCACAAAGCCGTCGCCATTGACGATGAAGATGCCGATTTCACCCGGCTCGATGGTTTCGGTATGCTCAATGAACAGATCGTCTCCATCGTGAAACGTGGGCTCCATGCTGTTGCCGGTAACGGTGATGATTTCGTCCGCCCTGCAGGAGTTGCGGTCGGAGCGAACATACACATAATGACCGTACCGGCTTTCTTCCAGGGGATTGCCGGTACCGGCGGCGGTCAGCTGCGCATTTTTGAACGTGCGCTCAAAGCCGCGTTCACAGCGTTTGCGCAGTTCGCGTGCCGCCTGATCCAGCATGTTTCCAATGATGGCGTCGACGAGTTCCTGATTGTCGGAGTTCAGCATGCGATAGTAGCTTATATGCCTCTGTTCCGGGACAGTCAGTTCACCCGGCCTGCCGGGGATGCCGAAGAAAGCGGATATCGAGATGTCCAGCGCCTGGCACAGTGCGGGAATGATGTTGATGTCGGGCCTGGATCTGCCGGCCTCCCAGTTGCTTACAAGATTCCTGGAAAGGCCGAGCGCCTCGGTAAGCTGGGTCTGGCTGATGCCGCGATACTGCCGCCAGGTGCGGATGACCTCTCCATACATCTCCTTGTTGAGCGCATGGAGTTTCTCTTTCTTATGATCGGCAAGACTGACGATATTGTCTTCCCGGTTCGCATCCTTCGTCGGCTTCATAGCACAACCTCCCAATCATGGTCTCGTCTGTAGTGTATCACACAATTTATGGGATGTAAATGCCTAAAATCATGTCGAGATTATATTTTACCTGTCGTTCGAGATGTATAGCTCGATATATCGCATGTAAAATTTCTAAATACCGGCACATCTGTTCTCTGCGTCTGGTTTGCAAGTCCATAATTTGTGTGCTACAATCCTGCTTGTCGATACGGCCCCGTAGAGAAAAGGCAAGCGAGGTGAGATGGAATGCCCAGGAACATCATTCTTCACAGCGACCTGAATTGCTTTTATGCATCGGTCGAGATCAACGAGAACCCGCGCCTGAGAGATAAAACCATAGCGGTGTGCGGGAGCACGGAAAACCGGCACGGAATTGTTCTGACGGCATCCTATCCCGCCAAGCGGCGCGGAGTCAAGACGGGTATGGCAAATTGGGAGGCGCGGCAAGCCTGCCCCGAGCTGATCTGTGTTGATCCGCACTATGAGCTTTACCTGAAATACTCGCGGCTGGTGCGCAGGATCTATGCCCGTTACTCCGATACCATCGAGCCCTTCGGAATGGATGAAAATTGGATCTCGATACCGTATTGCAGGAGCGTGGCGGAAACCGGGCTTGAAGTCGCTGAAGAAATCCGCCGCACTGTCCGTGAGGAAATCGGTCTGACCGTCTCCATCGGTGTTTCTTTTTCGAAGATCTATGCCAAGCTGGGCAGCGACATGAAAAAGCCCGATGCGGTGACCGCTATCGACGAGAACAACTACCGGGAAAAGGTATGGCCGTTGCCAGTGTCCGACCTGCTGTATGTCGGTCCCCAGACGACAAAGAAGCTGCGCGGCATGAACGTAATGACCATCGGCGATCTCGCCAATTTCGATCCCATTCTGCTTCAGTCGAAATTCGGTGTGAACGGCATCAAGCTGTGGCGTTTTGCCAACGGCACAGATCATGCCTCCGTGAAACCGTCAGACTATGTGGACCCGATCAAATCTGTCGGACATGGCGCCACGAGCGTAGTTGATCTGGAAACTGACTATGATGTCTGGCTTGCGCTGCTGGATCTGGCGCAGGATGTCGGACATCGGCTAAGAGCAAGTGAACTGGCTGCGAAAGGAGTGCAAATCACAGTGAAAGACAACGAACTCATGTCCCGTCAGTACCAGATGACGCTGGACTTCCCCACTCGCAGCCCCCTGGAGCTGGCGCAGGCAGGATTCGCTCTTTTCCGGCAGCGGTACCAGTGGTTCAAGCCCGTTCGTGCGATCACGATCCGCGGCATCAACCTGATATCCGAACGCCAGCCCCTACAATTGGATGTTTTCTGCAATTACCAATGTCGGGAGCGCAGGCGGACTCTGGATGACACCATCGATGATATCAGGCGTCGCTATGGCCCGGGAGCTATCATCTCTGCTTCCCTGATGGGTGATCGCAAGCTGGCGCAGGACAAGTGTGACCTTGTCGTGATGCCGGGCATGATGTACTCATAAGGACAGGAGGCCGCCTATGGAAAAACAACGGGTACTGAAGCGAGTTTCCATACGCAACAGACACAGCAACTACAAGAGCAATCCCCGCGTATTCGACGTCGTACTGATCGGCAAGCGGGTCTTCTTCGAGATAAAGACCGGTAAGGATCAGCTGGAACGCATCCCTTTTGAGGATGTGATTCAGCAAGTCGAAACAGCGGTTTTACATGAACAGAATACAAAGCCATAACAAAGAACTACCGCGACCTGAGCCTCAGCAAAGCTGAAGCGCATCAAACGGCGGAGCCACCACCACAGGGACCTTCTGTGGGATAGCTCCGCCGTTTTTCTGTTTAGTTCGCCAGCTTATGCCTCTTGGAGATGGGCTTAAAACCTTCTGATTTTAGATACGCATCGATATCGTCTATCTGCCAGGTGTATTTTTCCCGAAGCAGCTTACGACAAAGAATGTCGCATTGCACTGCACGGGTGCCCTTTCCCGCCAGTCTGATCATCTCTTCGCTCAACTCTGGCTCGAGGTGCAATGCAAGGCAGAACAGCGTTACTGTTTGAAGCGGAGGCTCTTTATCCGGCTGCGAACGATATCGGCTGATGGTATCTCGACACAGCCCAGTTCGTTCTTCCATCTCGTCATTCGTAATCCCTCTGCTCTTCATCAGATAATCCAATGCTGCGCAGAACGTGACAGAACGCCGAAGCTTGCTGATTTCACCCAGCAGTTGCGCGAGATCTTTGGCAAGGCTGGATTGTGAAACACTGTGTTTGCTTTCTGGAGGCATGCTTCACACTCCAATCCACTGAGCGTAAAGCTGACCTCCTTTCCAACTCATCGTGGGCGGAACAGGCATCGAGGCATGCAGCGATATACTTTTCAGATCACTCTGTGGTAACCGCTGTGATCCCTGGGCCCTTCGGCTTGACAGTGCTTTTATTCTAGCCCGTTCTGTGCTCTGCAGGAGTTTGACTCGTAGTTTATGCAGAGCTTCAGTCGAGAGAAATCCAATTTGAGGGTTGTTGTCAACGCATACATTCTGATTCTTCAAGCACCATTCGTAGAAATCGAAAGCATCGTAATTATTGTGGTCGATGGCATTCAGCATCCGCTTAATGATACCCGCAGTGCTTTCATCCTTAGCGTTTTCGTAGGCTTCCTCCAGCCGGGGCCGAAATGCTTTCATAATCGCTTCACAAATGGCAGAGCCGTCAAACGAGAGGGTACATAAAGAAGCTCTAAAAGACAGCATGCGTTCACCTCGCTTTCCTCTGGAATACTTTCATTATACCGTACACCATGGTTTCAAACAAGCAAACTGACCGTAAGCTTCAGATTTTCACACTACAAATACGACTTTGAAAGCAGTCGAGGTTTGCGGACAGGGTGGATATGATCTATACAGATGACAAAATACAGGAGGTAAGCATGATCAGCATTAAAAACAGCGACGCCAAGAAAGTGTGCCAGGTAGATCCGCAGTCCCGCACTGTGGAGATCATCCACAAGGGTTGCCGTACCACCATTACGTTCCTTGAGAACGGCACATTTAAAGTTACCAACACCAAAGCTGCCTAACTGAAAAACATGTAACTACGAATCCGCAGAACCGCTGGACGGGCATGGATGCGTACCTTTCGAGGTACGTTCCGGCCCGTCCTTTGTGTTCTGCGGATTATAAGCAGACACTGTCCCGGGCGGTCCTGCGGATTCAGGCAAAACGACCTGAAACGGGGGATCACCATGAGACAGTACAAGACCGGAAGGAAGAACCGTGCCACCTACATTTACTACAGCGCCGACGGCAAAAAGCTGATGGAACTCGTTCCCGGCGAGAATGGTGTCACCGAGGCAGACATCGCCATGCTTCATGAACAGGATGACCTGGATTACAATGCCCAGCGCCGCGAGGACTATCACGCGCCTGTGCATTACGACGGCTATACCGTATCGGACGATCAGGACGGCACTGACCGCAATCCCTATCTCACCGATACCCGGTCCGGCCCCGAAGATCTGATCTTAGGTAACCTGGATGCTTCTGACCGCAAAGCCGCCATCCGCGTGCTGTGGGATGCGCTGCTTCCCCAGCAAAAGGAACTGGTGCTGAAGAAGCTCCGCGGCATGAGCAATACCGACATCGCCGCCGCTGAGGGCGTGACAGAAGCTGCTGTTCGCAACCGACTGAAAAAGATCCAGGACAGATTCAAAAACTTCAAGTGAAAATGATATTCCGGGGTTCGAAAGCGCTGCGGTTTTCGCTTATCGCCAGAGGGAGCAAGCAAGCAGCCCTCTGGAAGGAGGCGAAAAGCCGTGTGTCTCAGGCACAGAGTGTGCATCAGCGTCAGCCGCCCGGATGGCAGCAGGCAGAACATTCTCAAAGGCAGTTCGTGTACGATGCGAAGCCGTCTGCTGAATTTTCTGTTCGGCGAAAAGGTTGGCGTGATCGTACTTACGCCCGGCGAAACTGTGGAAAACGTAGAAATCAAGGAAATTGGAGGCGAAGCATATGGGCAAAGTTAAGGAACTCTCGATGGCCGTCGAGGAGCTTCGCCGCTGCGGCGAGACCCTGATCGAAGTGGCTGACAGTCTGAAGACCCTGTTCAGCGGCGATACAGCTGAGGAACCCCACCGGGCAGACGCACCTGCCCCCAAGCCGATCACGCTGGAGAAGATCCGCGCTGTTCTGGCAGAAAAGTCCGTACAGGGGAAGCGCAAGGAGGTTCAGGCTCTGATCATTAGGTACGGTGCAGAACGTTTGAGCGACATCGCCCCCGAACACTACGCTGCTCTGCTTGCAGATGCGGAGGTGCTGTAATGGCAGCGAAGAAGCACGCGGTTCTTTCCGCCTCTTCAGCGCACAGGTGGATGAACTGCAATCCGTCTGCTCGACTTGAGCAGGAATTTGAGGATTGTGAAACGGAAGCCGCCGCTGAGGGGACTGCGGCCCATGCGCTCTGTGAGCATAAACTGCGCAAAGCCATGAAAATGCAGTCACGCAAACCCACCTCGCCATATGACTGCGATGAAATGGATGCTTACACGGATGACTATGTGCGTTTTGTACTCGAAACGCTTGCTGAAGCCAAAGCAAACTGCGCCGATCCTCTGATGATGATCGAGCAGCGGCTGGATTTTTCCTGCTATGTCCCGGAAGGTTTCGGCACCGGCGACTGTGTCATCATCGCAGACCGAACCCTGCACATCATCGATTTCAAGTACGGTCAGGGTGTGCTGGTGGAGGCGGAGAACAATCCGCAGATGATGCTGTACGCCCTGGGCGCACTGGCAATCTATGAATGTCTGTACGACATCGAAGAGGTGTCCCTGACCATCTACCAGCCCCGGCGCGAGAACATCAGCACGTGGACGATCTCCGTGGACGCTCTGAAAAAATGGGCGGAAGAGGAACTCATCCCCAAGGCGCGACTGGCCTTTGACGGCAAAGGGGACTATCATCCCGGCGCATGGTGTGTGTTCTGCAAGGCCGCGGTCAAGTGCCGTGCCCGTGCGGAAGAAAAACTGGCGCTTGCCCGATACGAATTCGCACAGCCGCCGCTTCTCACGGATGCGGAGATCGAGGACATTCTGGGCAAGCTGAATGATCTAACACATTGGGCAGATGAAATCAAGGCGTATGCCCAGGACGCCGCGCTCAACCATGGCAAGCAATGGCACGGCTACAAAGTGGTCGAGGGCCGATCCGTGCGCAAATACGCCAACGAGGAAGCCGTCATAGAAGCGGCCAATGCAGCCGGTTATCATGACATCTTTAAAAAATCGCTTCTGTCCATCACGGAGATGGAGAAGCTCATGGGCAAGCAGGAGTTTGCCGAAATCCTCGGCAGCCTGATCGTAAAGCCCGCTGGAAAGCCCACCCTTGTATCCGCGTCGGACAAGCGCCCGGCGATCACCAACGCAAAAAATGACTTCAATGATATTCAGGAGGATTAATCATTATGGCAAAGCAGAATAACACCAAGGTTGTCACCGGTCTCGTCCGCCTTTCCTACGCTAACGTCTGGGAACCCAAGTCCATCAACGGCGGCGATCCCAAGTTCAGCTGCTCGATCATCATCCCCAAGAGCGATACCGAAACGGTCAACGCCATCAACGCCGCCATCGACTGCGCCATCAGGGAAGGTGTCGGCAAGTTCGGCGGCAAGGTTCCCCCGAAGGGTGCGCTGAAGCTGCCACTGCGCGATGGCGATACCGAGCGTGACGATGACGCCTATGTCGGCAGCTATTTCATCAACGCCAACAGCAAAACCGCACCCCAGATCGTGGACAAGCACGTGCGCCCGATCCTGGACCGCAGCGAGGTGTACTCCGGTGTGTATGCACATGTTTCCCTGAGCTTCTATGCCTTCAACACCAACGGCAACAAGGGTGTTGCCTGTGGACTGGGTAACATCCAGAAGGTCAGGGATGGTGAGCCTCTGGGTGGCCGCACCAATGCCTCCTCTGAATTTGAAACCATCGACGATGAGGACTTCCTGGCCTAAATCCAATCGAAGAGGGCGGCGGAGCAATCTGCCGCCCTGTTTCCTATGGAGGTGTTTATGAGAAACCTGTCTATTGACCTGGAAACATACAGTAGCGCCGACATCGGCAAGACCGGAGTCTACCGCTACGTTGAGTCTCCGGACTTTGAGGTGATGTTGTTTGGATATAGCATGGATGGCCAGCCCGCGCAAGTCGTCGATCTGACTTGCGGAGAGCATATCCCGGAGGATGTTCTTGCTGCGCTGGATGACCCGGCTGTTACGAAGTGGGCCTTTAACGCCAGCTTTGAACGCATCTGCCTGTCCCGATACCTTGGCCTGCCCTCCGGCACATATTTTGACCCGAGCCAGTGGCGCTGCTCCATGATCTGGTCGGCGTACCTCGGCCTTCCGCTCTCCCTTGCAGGCGTCGGTGCTGTCCTGAAGCTGGAAAAGCAAAAGCTGGAAACGGGTAGGGATTTGATCCGGTATTTTTGCAAACCGTGTGCTCCTACGAAGCGGAACGGCGAACGAACAAGAAACCTGCCCGTGCACGATCCCGGCAAATGGGAACTCTTCAAATCCTATAATATCCGCGATGTTGAAACGGAAATGGAGATCCAAAGCAAGCTGGCCCGTTTTCCTGTGCCCGAATTTGTCTGGGATGAATACCATCTGGATCAGGAGATCAACGACCGAGGCATCCGTTTGGATATGCAGATGGTTGACAATGCAATCCGGGTCGACAGCATGTCCCGCAAGGACCTGATCGATACGATGCACACTATTACAGCCCTGGAGAACCCCAACTCTGTCGCACAGATGAAGGCGTGGCTGAACGAGCATGGCATGGAAATCGAATCTCTGGGCAAGAAAGAGGTTGCGGCAATGCTGAAAGACGCTCCGCCCGATCTGGCGGAGGCACTGGTACTCCGTCAGCAGCTGGCCAAGAGCTCCGTCAAGAAATACCAGGCCATGCAGAATTGCGTCTGCGGGGACGGTCGTGCGCACGGAATGTTTATGTTCTATGGCGCGAATCGAACAGGCCGATTCAGTGGACGCCTGATCCAGCTTCAAAATCTGCCTCAGAATCATATGGGGGATTTGGAACAGGCCAGATCGCTGGTGCGGAGCGGCGACTATGATTCCTTGCGGATGCTGTATGATTCGGTTCCTGATGTGCTCTCAGAACTGATCCGCACGGCGTTCGTTCCGTATGAAGGTGGGAAATTTGTTGTCGCTGACTTTTCCGCGATTGAAGCCAGGGTTATTGCGTGGATGGCGGGAGAAGACTGGCGGCTGGAGGTTTTCAAAAAAGGTGGGGACATCTACTGTGCCAGCGCATCCCAGATGTTTCATTGCCCGGTCGAAAAGCATGGCGTCAACGGGCATCTCCGCCAGAAAGGGAAGATTGCAGAACTGGCCCTCGGCTATGGCGGATCTGTTGGCGCACTGAAGGCAATGGGTGCCTTGGAAATGGGCATCCCGGAGGAAGAACTGAAGCCTCTGGTCGATGCCTGGCGTGAGTCCAATCCCAACATTACCCGGCTGTGGTGGGATGTTGACCATGCAGTCAAGGAAGCCGTGGATCTGAAGACTGCCTCAGGAACACACGGAATTCAGTTTGTGTACGAGAGTGGTTTCCTGTTCATCTGCCTTCCTTCCGGACGGAGGCTTGCCTATGTCAAGCCCCGGATTGGTGAGAACCGCTTTGGCGGCAAGTCAGTCACCTATGAAGGAATCGGAGCCACAAAGAAATGGGAACGTCTTGAGAGCTATGGTCCGAAGTTCGTGGAAAATATCGTGCAGGCGCTGAGCCGGGATATATTGTGCTACGCCATGAAAACGCTGCGAAACTGTAATATCGTGGTGCATGTGCACGATGAAATCATCATCGAATGCCGTCCGGATACCTCCCTTGCGGCGATCTGTGAGCAGATGGGCCGGACGCCGCCATGGGCCAAGGGCTTGATTCTCCGCGCAGACGGCTACGAAACACAGTTCTACAAAAAAGACTGATAAATCTCGGAAACAGGACTTGCTATTCCGGCAAGACAGAGCATATATGTCACTACCCTAAGTACGAAAGGAGTCGAAATCCATGACCTACAAGGAAATTCTGAAGCTGCCCGAAGGCGCGCATCTGACAACGGTCAACACGGAGAAGTGCATGGTAATCCGGCTGCGCGAAGGTTTTACCCTGACGACTGCGCTGCCCGGCGGCAAGCTGCTGATCCAGCGATACAGCGAAAAGGCCAACCTGCTGTACGAGGACACCGTCGACAACATTTTCGCACCGGCGAATGAAAAGGAGGCTACGAAATGAAAGTCCTGATCGTTGAACCCGGGAAACACCCCCGCAAGGCGGACATCGAGCACACGCTTGAAAGCCTGCAGACCATCGTGGACGGCTACATCGAGATCACCTATCCCTGGAAAGACGCTGTCGGTCTGGTATGCAATGACGAGGGCTTACTCAGGCAGCTTCCCTTCAACCGGCTGGTCGCACCCGGCAGCGGCATCTTCGGCACCTTCTTCCTCTGCGGATTGGGAGAAGAGGATTTGACCGATCTTCCGGACGATATGGCTGACAAGTACATGAAACTGCTGTATCAACCGTAGATCCTGCTTCAAACCACCGATGGGGCCTGCGTCCTGCCGCTGGTTGACTGTGAGGGGGCGGAGAACAATGGCCGATCGTCTTGAAACACAACGGCTGGAAAAGCTGCTCGTTGCCGGCACCCCGTTCTGTGGCCTGCCGCACATCAGACACCTGATGAGCTACATTCGCGCCGATCACGATGGCTACTGCTGGCGACACACCGTTTTTCACATCAACCAGCAACTTGAAATCCCGGAGCACATGGCGGAACTGAAAGCGCTGTACAACCTTTTCGTACAGCAGATCAAAGACTTGACAGAGCTCAAGGAATACTGCCGCCTACACTTGCCTTGTGTTCAGGGCGAGTACAACGCTTACCACTGCGGGAAGAACGGAATCTACATCTTCCGCTTCCGACTTGAGAAGGACGACCACAATTTGTATCTGAATGCATTTACGCCCGATGCAGTTCGGAAAACGCCAGCAGCACCCTGAGAGCTTTATGCCGGCAGCAGAATGACGAATGGTTATTGAACTGATGGAGAACTACAGCAAGCTACCATTCTCGCCTGAGGTGTTGGTTCAGACTGCAGTTGGCTATGCTGTAAGGAGCGTAGCAGTTCATCATACTTTGTGACCGACGTGTGCAGCGTTTATTCTCCGAAGTATTGTTTTAATGCCGCTCGGCAGCATTCCCGGATTTTCTCAATGTCCGTGCCGTCCAGTCGCCTGAAAATTGATTTTTCCAGTTGGATAATGCCAAGGTGCTTTGCATGATGGATAAAGTTCATATCCTCAAAGCGTTTGAAGGGCATGGACAGAATCAGTCGTTCGATGTCCTTGTCGGTATATCCGCCCCTGGTGAAAATACAGGGGCGTTTCTCTGCGATTTTTCCTTGCTCCATGCGTTGCTCATAGAAGGACGCGAACTCCTGCACGACGTCTTCAATCCGGGCCTGTCCACTGTCATCCATGTGGTCAAAGAACGCCAGGATGAAGACGGGCTTGTAGGAGTAGCTCATGGTCATGGTGGTCACCATTTCCATGAACATCTCCTTCATATTGCTGAGCGTAATGAGCTTCCAGTTGTATTTTTTTGCGTAGTTGGTCACGGTCTCCGGGTAAAAGTACTTGAAGCTCCGGTGATCGCCGATCGGCACTTCAAGATCTGGCACGAGCTTGCCTTCCCGGATATAGCGCTCAATGGTTTCGCTCTGGACGCTGACGCGACGGGTAAACTCGATCTGGGAAACCATATCCTTCGCCTGCTCCTGCCAGTTGAACAAATCGACGTGTTCCATGTCGGTGACATGGACGGGATAATCGATCAGCACCTCCGGCTTTTCTCCCTTGGCAAACATCTCGTGATCCCAGTGGATGCTCTCTTTCTTGCCAAGCACCAGACCGCCGGGGCGGTATTCACTTAGGTTAACCGCGATATCTTCTGCAACGTCCAGTTCGATGATGGTGGTATCCGAGTTGCGATATTTGATCTTCATTTCTCAGCGCTCCATTCATTTTTCTGAACGGAGAGCCGAAAATGGGCACAGGAAATAAAACTGCAGGCCATTACGAATTTCTCCGTTCTTGGTCTTGCAGCAACTTTCACAGTAGCCGTGCTGGGGTTACACGACCTGTCCCAGTCTGTGAATCGTCCGGGCCAATGGACACCGGGGCAGGTCATGTGTATGGTTCACTATCTTTAGAATCGTAAGTTTTTGGGGATGAGTCGCAGGCACATCCGCAAAATATCGAGGACAGAAAATATGGAGTTAAATACCTTGGGATAAAAAAACGAGCCTGAGCAGCTTGAAAGCTGTCGTCAGGCTCGTCCGTCATGTTTAATCAGCCAAAGGGCTGTGCGGCGTACTCTTGATCGAAAATCAAATCTTTGTAATTCCTATCTCCGTACCACATCCATGGCACTTCTGGTAATAATCGGCTTGCTCATACCCTGTTTCACCGGGGCAAATTGTTCTTGACTGTGTACTATCGCCTGTATCAATCAAACGACTGCAATGGCAAGCCGGACAAGAGAGTGTCCGATGTTTGCGTTGCTGAGCCTTCCGTAAGGTAACTCGATAGAGTCCCATAAGTTTAGCAAATTGAAAAGCAAATAAAAAGACATGGTTTGAAACTCTCTGGTAGTCTGGTAATCCGCATGCCCCACGATCTTCATAGCAATCAGTGAGTCTACGCCTCAAGGAAGTCACCCTGTAGACTTTCTTACCAATCCGGTGGTCACATACAGTCATCCTCGTCGAATGGATCGCCGCACTCAGGACAAAATTTCGGCGGGTGCATGGGGTCTTCGGGCTGCCAGCCGCATTTGTCACAGCGATAGACCGGAGCACCTGCCGGACGCTTCGCGCCGCATTCAGAGCAGAACTTGCCGGCATTGACTGCGCCACAGGCGCATGTCCACCCTGCTGTTGGCTGGGTCTCGGGCTTTTTTGCGCCACACTCGGGACAGAATTTGCCGGTAGCCGTCGCACCGCAGGTGCATTTCCACGCATTTGCGTTTTGCTGAACCGGCACACTCTGCTGAGCAGCCTGCACCTGTTGCTGCGCGCCCATCTGGAACAGCTGCGCAGGATTCATGCCGCCGCCCTGCTGGGCCATGCTCAGGCCCATAAACCCAGTGAAGGCGCCGCCCTGATTATTCGCCGCGTCCTGCATGGCCTGTGCCTGCGCCCCTATTGTAGATTTGGGCTGCGGCCACGCAGTCCCCGCCGGGAGAGTTGATCCAGACGGTGATGTTCCCGTCCCCGGACATCAGTTCCTCCTTGAAAAGCTGGGGCGTGACGTCATCGTCAAACCAGCTTTCCTCGGCGATGGTGCCGT
>ENA-ORML01001148-ORML01001148.1-human-gut-metagenome-genome-assembly--contig:-NODE-1148-length-24869-cov-14.357742_pt1 | contig 24869 bp, 20 predicted proteins | sample MGYA00242103_ERZ508995 | MGnify/ENA primary metagenome ERZ508995 (study PRJEB26280, sample SAMEA2338702) | human gut metagenome | biome: human gut; feature: human-associated habitat; material: faeces... | reverse complement strand
GTTTGTGTGGTAACTTCATTCTACCAGAGCCTGCAAGCTATGTCTTCTTTTATGCGGTTTTCAATTTGCGCAACTTATTGTACATTATCTTTCAACCTCCTGACTGATAAATGATGGGATGGATAGATACAAAAAGACCGCCTACGTTTTCGGTAGACGGTCTTGATAACGATATGGATTTTCAGGCTTTGCGGCGGAAATGGTCTGCGCCAGCAGATTGTTTCCGCTGCAAAGTGCGCTGGGATAGCTGCTATGGCAGCGCAAGGGGTGCAGCCCCTTTGTACGGAACAAGGTGACGCAAAACAGCCCGGACAGTCAACTGTCCGGACTGCCTGCCTCGCAGAGCGCACATACTCCCGTCAGGAGAGTATAAAAGTGCGCCCTTTGTTCCAAAGGGATTCTTTCGTTGTCCTACGCTTTTCGCAAGAAACCTTGCTGGAACGCACCGGGGAATTGGAATTTCTTTTCTTCGCTGCCAAAGGAAATCACGATCATACCTTTCTGTATGTTGACCACGGCCCCGGTTCCAAACGCCTTATGTACTACGCTGACACCGGGGGCAATGTCGGAAACATCCACAGGTACAGGCTCCGACTTCTTCGGAGCGACTGGCGCGGGAGGCACATAGGCAGGACGATAGGTAGGCACTGCATGGGTAGTCCTGCTCGGTACAATTGGCTTCTCGGATTCTTGACGAGAAACGATCTTTTTCTTTGGTACATTCTGAATTTCTTCGTCCTCGTCATCCGGCACGGAGAAATAGGGTTTGTCCGGCAGATCATCCTCACGGGGAGCGGATGCGACCTCAGAGGTCAAAAGCTGCCCCGCCATCATGTCATAATCCTCACGCGATACCACGGTGCTGTAAAGTCCGACGCCTTCCCCGGCGTGGCGATCAATGCCTCATTGAACACGTTGAGGGATACCAGCAGCTCAAAGTCTTTCACATCCAGACCGGTCACTTTCTTAAAAAGCTCCGGTTCCAGCTGCGTGATAACATCTTTCAGACTGTATTCCCGGTAGTCCGTCAGGTACATAAACACCGGAACGCGGGTTGCAAATTTGATGAGCTTTTCCTGAATCAGTTTGCGTTTGGACTTGTATTCCTTCTCGGCGTCCGAAAGCTCTTTTTTCTCCTTTTGAGAAAGCTCCTTGCCCTCTTTCTTTGCCTTTTTGACGGATTCGGATTTGCTGATAATGGTCTGAATATCCGTGTTCAAGCTGCGGAAGCCCTCAATGCGCATCAGCGCGTCCATAGCGTCCTGATTGGCGAGCAGACGTGCCAGCGTCTCGTTATCCACGTTTACCAGTAGCGCAGATTCCCAACGCTTCGCCAGCAGCGTAGCAGAGGTGCCAGCCATAGCAATGTCCAGAATTTCGGCGGCATTTACCTGCCGCATTGCGCTCCCATCATAGGCAAGCACTGGCAGGAAATTGATGAACTCCCCGACTTTCTTTTCAGGGTTGCTCTCCGCCACGTTCAACCGGCAGCTATAATCGGAAATCTGCTTCAATGCACGATCCAGCGCAAAGTCAAAGACATAACACTCTTTTTTGATAATCTCTTTTTTACCGCTGTCGTTTGTGACCTCCCAAGGACTTTGTACGCGGAATGCCGCCTGAAAGTAGGTTTCCGGACTGGACAGATTGCGGAGCATGAAAATGCCTGTCCACGGCTTGATGGTAACGCCGGTGGTCAGTTTGCCGCAGGAGAGCGTGATCGTTTTGGTAGCCAGTGGATCGCCCATCGACTTCCGTACCGGCTCCAACGCTTTCACGCCGATGCCTGCCTCTGTACCGGCGCAGACATTCACATGAAAATCGTGATAAAATGCGTTTTGCTTTTGCGACAGCAGATTTGCCATTGCATAGCAGGAAGCCACATTGGGCAGGAACCACAGCGTATGACTCAGAACGTTCAGAAGGCGTGTGTCCGAAAACGGCATAGGCGGCTTTTGCGCCCCCAGCTTCAATTCATCGACGGTCGTTTCCAAATAAGAACCACGAATTAGATCGAGCCATTTCTGCACATAATCTTCATAGACAAAATGCGCATCTTTGCCTTTGCCCTCGGCGGAGAAGAAAATGTTCAAGTCAAATTCGTCAAACTCGCCCTGTTTGGCAATTTGCTGGATGCTGTCCGGGATTTTATAGGTCAGCATGACCATTCGCGGTAGTGCCGCGTAGGGATTATCTTCGCCCACCCAGTTTTCTTTGGCGCGTTGTTCGTCGGAATACGTCCAGTTGTAAATCTGTTCTTCGATGAACTCGCCCGAGTTCAGAGCGCGGAACGGTGTGCCGGACAGATAGAGATAATAGGTCGTTGTAATGGGCAGCCACGTTTCATCGTAGGCATTGCCGCGATCATATTTGCTTAGATCCTCGTCGTAGCTATCCTCATCCTGCTCAAACAGCTTTTTCGCGCTGTCCTTCCATGCGCCGAAGTGGTACTCATCGAAAATCACCAAATCCCAGTTGGTAGTATGCACCCACTCGTTATTGGCTTTGATGCCGCCAGTCGCTTTATTCACACCGAGAAAATCCTGAAATGAGCCGAAGCAGACAATGGGCTTGTTCTTATCCGCACGCTGATACTGCAAATCCAGCGTGTCTTGCAGATTATTTGCATCGCGGGAGATAAACTGCCAGCCCTCAAAATCCACATGGCTGATCAAATCCTCGCGCCAAGCAGTCTTTACGGCGGGCTTGAAGGTCAGGATCAGGACACGGGTGAACTCCATTTTCTTTGCCAGCTCATAGGAAGCAAAGGTTTTGCCGAAGCGCATCTTGGCGTTCCACAGAAATTTCGGTGTCCGCGTAGAGCCTTCTTCATAGGCAGAGCGGTAATAGGCGATTGTCCGATTGACGGCATCCTCCTGCTCCGGGCGCATACGGAATACCTGCGTTCGGTTTTCATCGTTAGTGGTATGATTGCGGACTGCGATGATTGCCGCACGCACATCGTCCACCGTGCATTTGAACCATTCGCCGCCCATGCCGCTAACATCATATTCAGCTTTCAGCCTTGACGGTGTGAAGCCGCAGGGATTTCTGTACCCAAGAGATCGAAACGCCGCATCAATTGTATCAGAATCGTTCACCAGATAATTGGAGACTGGGCGAAGCTCATCCGGCAATGCATACAGAAAATGGTCGAGGATACTTTTTGCGAATGCGTCATATGTCATCGACATAAATCTACCCTTTACATCTTCTCCGCATCGTTTTTCCACGCGCTCTTTCAAATTCTGCGCAGCATCCGTCTTGAAGCTAATAGCAAGTATCTTTTGGGGCTCCTCACACTGATTCGTCTGAAACAGAAATGCTGCTTTTGCGCCAGCAATTCCGTTTTTCCAGCGCCGGACCAGCAATGACCAGTACATGCCTGTCGCTACAGCGAACGGCTGTATCCGCTGCTTCCTCCAACGAGATCCCGTCGCAAGGCAGCCATTTGTCAGGATGTACAATTCTCATTCTTATCACCTTTTATAATGTGATCAGCTGCTTCAATTAAACGTTGCAAAACCGGCGGTGTATTTTCTTTTAACTCCTCGTCGCTTAATTGAGATAGCGCCGCAATATGTGTAGACGGTTTCCCTCTGTTCAAGAAGAAATACGTGTACCATACCATGAGCTTTTGCTGTTCGGGCGTGTAAGTATGTCCATCGCTGCCACCTTCTTTTAGTGTACTTTTCACAGCTTTCAAGATTCGATCTTCATACTCTGGATACGATTCACCGTCATTCTCGATTTCTGTAATGCGCTCTTTCTTTCCACTCTGGGCAATATCAATACGAGGCCCTTCTCTCATATCCAAAGTTGCCTTATATGTATCCCCCATCTGTTCCAGCATCATAAAATCAATATCCAGTGGTGCAGAAAAGAAAACATTATATTTTTCAAGCCATGCTATCCAAGTCTGCATTGTTGTCGTATCAGATACATCCCGGTCGGACATCCCTTCGAGTTGGGAATCGGTTAGGATTCCGTTGGCAGTGCTGAGTAATACATTTCTGTCGTGCCCATTCGCAATGAGCTGCTCAAGCACATATTTGATACGTCCCCAACCACCGCCATCTCGTTCCCGATCTAAATCGAGCAATGTAATATGCGGGATTTCCAAATCATTCAGCAGTCTCCAGAAATGGTTGACATGCCGACCGCCAAGCGGAACAATTGATATTCCGCTAACATCTGTACTGCCATTCATAGCTTCCCAATACTTTGGCAGGATTATTTCTTCGCTATCGCCCTCTCCCAAAATAACGAGTTTTGCAAAATACAGTTCCGGATAGGCTCTCACCGCTTCCTTGATGTATTTAAATCGATCCCAATACACGCTGCCAATTCGTCCTGTGTAAGATGGCACCGCTTTCGCAGTTTCCGGACATTCTCCCCAAGCTGAATATATAACAAATGGTCTGAGTGGATATATTCTTCTTTGTATTTCGTCATCTGTTACCATTAGTTTGTCATATTTTCCCCTTTTTGTAAACATCGGCAGCGACGTATTTTTACGTCAAAATCCCCGTATTTTATCCTGTAATACGGAGTTCATGGCAGCAATCATCGCCTAGAACCGATGCAACATCTGCTCTGAACTGCGCAAACTTCCCACTTGGCACAAACGCTAGAACTGTTCCCGCAAATCCGCCGCCGTGGACGCGGACGGCTCCCTCACCGCCGAGCAGCTTCCTGCACAGCGCCAGCGTGAGGGCCATCTCCTGATGGGCCGTTGCGCCGAGCGGCGTGATATTCTGCAAGAGCTCCCATGATGCGTTGCCGGATTCATTGACGTAGTTCAAGAACGCTGCAAAATTGTCATTTCTCAGCGCCCGCACCTGCATCTGTACGCGCCGGTTCTCATCGAAGAAGTGCATCGCGCGAAGGACGGCGCGGTCGCCTGCCGCCTTACGCACTTCTGCAAGCCTTGCATAAAAATCTCGCTCGTCCACATCGCGCAGAACAGCCTTTCCGAAGTACGCTGCAACATTTTTCATCTCTGCCGGAATTGCTGCATATTCAGCCGTCAGATCGGCGTGATCCGCGCCGGAGTCGATGATGCAGATCGTATAGCCGCAGTGCGCAAAATCATAATCGATCTTTTCGATGTTCGGCTGTGCCGGGATTGCAAAATCGATAAAGACCAAGCCGCCGACGCTGGATGCCATTTGATCCATCAAGCCGCATGGCTTGCCGAAATACACGTTCTCTGCATACTGCCCGATCTGTGCGATTTCAATGGCGGAAACCGCATTGTTTGCGAATAGACCGTTCAGGATTCTGCCAATCAGCACCTCAAACGCTGCCGAGCTGGACAGCCCCGAGCCGGGCAGCACGGTCGACTTGACTTTTGCGTCAAAACCGGCGAGCTTGTAGCCACGCTGGGCAAACGCCGCCGCCACACCGCGAATCAATGCAGCGGTGGTATTCTTTCACAGTGTGGCTGCCAATGTAGCCTGCACCGCCCAAAACCAGAATTGTTTTCATCTTATATGTTCCTTCCTCTGTTCAATATCTCAGCCCTCACTCCATCTGTTAAGCATTGCTCATATGCTGAAACGCAGAAGATTCGCACTTCTGCTCCTCCCCATATGATCCGGATTGTCACCGCCAGATGAGATTTTTTCGTTATCACTATGTTGTGGCTGCCATCAATGTGCTCTGCAGCGCTGATTGGCAGAATCACCTTTGCTCGACCGCGCCGGTTCGTTCCAGCCAGCTGCACGCCAGCTCCAGCCATGGGACGCAGGCGGGGCAGATGCTGCGGCCGTTTGCACCCTCTGTGAGTCTTGTCCCGAGGCTGAGACCGTGCGCTCCAGTCGAGAAGATATGCAATTCCTGCGGAATATGTTTCTCGCGAAGAGCACAGGAGAGAAGCAGCGTATTCTCAACTGGAACAGTGGCATCCGTTTCCGTCGCCCACAGGAAGCAGGACGGCATTTTTTCATGGACCAGCTTTTCAATGGAAAGCGCGTCCTGCTTTGCGATGTCTGCGTCCGCTCCGAGCAGATTCTGAAACGACTCGCGATGTGCATATTGTCCCGCTGTGATGACCGGATACGCAAGCAGCAGCTTGTCCGGACGTATCTGTTCGGGCGAAAGCCCGGTCAGCTCCTGCAAAAACGCTGCGTTCCAAAAAACGCCCAGACACGCCGCAAGATGACCGCCGGCGGAAAATCCGAGCACCGAGACCGCTTCCGGGTCGATCGCATACTGAACGGCGTGCTCACGCGCCCACGCGACTGTCTTCGCAAGTGCGCACAGCGCAGCCGGATAGCGAACCGGCGCGACCGGATAGCGGAGGACGATCGTGTGATAGCCGTGTGCAGAAAACGCGAGCGCCACCGGTTCTGCCTCACGATCGCTTACGAAGCGATAAGCCCCTCCGGGGCAGATCACAAGAAGCGGACGCTTTTTGCTGTAGGGGAGTTCAGGGGAAAAGGATTGAAACAGCGCGTCAAAATAGCCAAGATTTTCACCGAGCTGGATCCGAAATTGATGCATGAATTGCCTTCCTTTCGTATTTTTACCGCATTGCGGCAACGAGCGAAGCGAACATCTGCCGCTTCGCTCGCCTGTTTTTCTGTAGGTCAAAGTTGCCCGAAATTTCTGTCGTATTCTGCCTGTGCCCAATCGAGCGCCTGTTCGGGAGACTGTATCCCGCGGCAGGCGTTTTTGACTGCGACGCCGATGATGTTCAAAAACGTGCGCTCATCAAATGGCGTCAGATCTCCGCGCGGACGCCGGTAGCCCTGTGCAAAGGAAAAGCTCTCACTTGCAAGGGACAGCCACGGATAACTGTCCAGAAGCGAATAGTTCTCATAGGTCCGCTTCTGCGCGGGTGCGCTTCCCAGATAGGTTAGGGCGGAGGCGACGGGTTCCTGACAGAGCCACTTCAGGAAACGCAGAGCAGAATCCTTTTTGCTGCTGAACTTCGAGATACCGAGTGATGCACCGCCCAGAACGGGGTTGTGTCCCGGAACGAACGTATAGCCGATGTTGTCCGAAACGACGGTGTCTCCTTTCAGAAGATCGGAGGCATAGTTGCTGTACAGGATTGCCATCGCGAGCTCACCGGAGGCAAAGCTGCGGGCCGTGTCTGTCCACCAGTCCGTTCCGGATACCGGCGCATAGCCGCGCAGCTCGACAAGCTGGCGCATGGCCTCCTGCCCGGCGGCATCGTTCAGACGGACGCGCCCGTCGGCTTCGTATAGGTTCTGGTGCTTTTCCAGATAGCGCGCCATAAATTCGGAGCCTGCAACGCCGATGCTTCCGAGCGTCAGACTTGCGCCATAAGGGACCGGTGACTGCGGATTGAGCTGCCTTGTAAAGAAGGCGGCGATGTGATTAAACTGCTCGAACGTTTCCGGCGGCAGCAGTTCGCAGCGAAAACGCTCCTGATATACACGCCGGAGCACATTGCTCTCAAACAGGTCCTTGCGGTAATACAGAAGCTGGACGCTGGGGCTGAACGGAAGCGCGTATATTTCGTTTCCAATCATGGCGTATCGCCGGGAAACGCCATCGAGAAACTGCGGCAAAAGCGCGTCGATCTCCGTGTCCAGCTCACGCAGCGGGCACAGCAGCTTTTCGGCAAACCACGACAGGAACGTGATGTCAATGCGGAGAATGTCAAACGCCGCGCCGCCTGTGGTAGACAAGATCTCGTAGATCTCGTCGTAGGAAAAGACTGAAATATTGATTGGCACGCCGGTGTTCTGCGTGTATAGCCGGGCGAGGCTTTGCGTTGCGTGCGCCTCCGGCCCGTTCAGCATCAGCAGATTCAGGGCCTCTCCGGAGGGAGCAGGACGCACTGCAGGGCTCCAATCCCGAAAGCCGTCGCTGCGCAGGATAAGCTCGCAGGGACGGTCGTGCGCCTCTTTCAGCTGCCGGATCAGCTGCCCGGCGGCGGAATGCCCCAGCAGGCGGTCGTTCAGCTCGTATTTTATAAATCGCTTTTCCGGGAGCGTACACAGGGGCGACATTGTATAGATCGGAGCCTGCGCCAACTCCGGGAAGAAGCTGCTGCAAAGCTCCGCGGATGCCTCTGCGATGGAGGACTCCGACGCGAACAGCGCCGGAAGCTCTGTGATCTCACCAAAAAAGCGCAGCATTTTCTGGCTTCGCTGCTGCTCACTCGTCCGAAGCTCGCGGACGTGCGCCCGCTGAACGTCAGAAAGTGCGCTGTAAAAGCCCGCCCGAAAGTCCAGCTCTTTGGAGTTTTCGGCTTTTCCGGTCAGCAGCACGATCGGCTTTCCCTGCGCGGCAGCCTTTTTCCCCAACGCCTCGCCTGCCCTGCGGTAGTCAAAGCCGATATAATTGGAATCGCCGGAGGAACGCCGTTCCAGAAAAAGAAGCTGCTCCGGCGCGAATCCGGCATCATGGTATGCGGCGGACTGCGCGCCCAAACAGGAGATCACAGCAACACCCGCTGCCATTTCGGAGCGCAGGCGGCTGATGATCTGTGTTTCCTTGATTGGGCTGTCGTCGGTCAGATAGAGGCTTACCGTATAGCCGGATTTTTCCGCCGCAATACGGAAGCTTGTGTAGATGTCATCGTATTCTCTGAAACGGATATTCGGGATCACCAGCGCAAGAATATCGCTGGAGCCCTTGCGCAGGAGCTTTGCGCGCTCGTTGACAGCGTAGCCGAGCTGGGCTGCCGCCGCTTCCACAAGCCGTATTTTCTCGCTGCTGACATTTCCGCGCCCGTTCAAAACATTGGAGACGGTTCCCTGCGATACACCGGCAAGCGCTGCAATATCTTTCAGTGTAGCCATATCGTTACCTCGCCGCAATTACTCTGATGTCTCCATTCTACCACAAGCTGGCTCTGCGGGTAAAGCGCAATTTCGTGTTTTCAAATAAGTATGCAGTGCAAGCACCCAGTCCGTTTGGATGATGTCAAACCCGTGCTCGATCAGCCATCCCCAGCCAAGCTCTGGCGACGTCGTGATAGAAACGTCATCGGTATGTCTGGCGCTCAGAATTTTTTGGGACGAGAATTGAATCGCATTGCCCCATGCAAGCTTTCCGCTCCGGTGCAGCTTTTCGACGATCGCGTTTTGGAGGATCGCCGAATCTTCACTTGCAAAGACCAGCTCTGCGCCGATATACTCCGGGCGCTGAAAATCGCCGTACAGGAAGTCTTCACAGGAATCATCCACGATGGGGAGATATGCATAGCCCTGCGCAAGCTCGCGATAAGCCTGGAGCCACTGCTTACGGCACGGACTTTTCAGCAAGATCTGGTCACGCATGGCGTGCCGGTCGATCAGTGGGATCAGCTCACCCCAATACTGCCAACAGCGGTCCAGATTCAGAATGCAGCGTCCCTTGAACTGCTCCAAAACATCGTCAAACAGAGCAAGGTGATATTGCGTGGGCTTACGGAAGTCGTTGTTTAGCGGAAGCTCCCGCAAGGCAGCCGCGTCTGTCTGCTCAAAAACGGCATCCAGATTCAGATAAAACGCTTCGTTTCCGGTATGAAAGAGAAAAAATGTCCCGTCCCGGCTGCGCGCGACATCCATTTCCAGAATGTCCGCGCCGAAGCGGCAGGCTGCCTCCATTGCAGCCATTGTATTAGGCGGGATATTACCGCCGCAGCTTCCGCGATGCGCCGCAATCAGGGGCTTGTTTTCTGTATGTGTCTGAAACATGATGCAACCCTTCCTCCTGATGGTTTCGTCTATTCCGGGCATATGACCGAGAAGCCTGCATCCAGAATCTGTGCAGAAAAATCGTGGTCAAAGTGCATGGCATATACCTTTTTGCGCTCGGCGGGCGGGACCTGCCGGCTCAGTTCCTCCAGAGAGCCGTGTGCGTGGGCCGGATCAGCCGCTTCATATGTCATGTCCTGATAGACCCGATGAAGTGTTCCACTGAGGAGCATCGTAAGAATTGGCCCCGGGATCTGGCAGGAATCGCCGCCGTAAAAGATGCGCATATTGTCCTGCTCGATCAGATATCCATAGCAGGCGATGCTGGGGTCGTGCTGCACGGGAATCGGCCGCGCACGCACAGGAACCGATGGAAGCGCAGGGAAGACGGGCGTATAGCTGTAAAAACTTCGCGGCAGCCCCATCTGCTCCAGAAGCGAGCAGATGCTGTCCGACGGATAGAGCAGGTATATCTGCTTTTTCAGCCTGCAATGGCAATAGGAGATCATGGAGCCGAGGCTTCCGATGTGATCGGAATGAAAATGCGTAATCAAGATGACGACGGACTGCACGTCTTCCAGCAGACGCTTTGAATATAACGTTTCAAAAACGGTTTCACCGCAATCAAATACTATCAGATTATTCTGAAGGATGCAATATGCACTTGTGTTTTTCTGCTGCGGGTTATAAGCGGAGCCGCAGCCGAGAAAATGAAATTCCATAAAATCACCACCTATTTGCAAATAAAATATCATAAAAGTTGAAACGTGTCAATATGTCAAAAAGAGAATATATAGGATATAGCCTATTATACTCGGAGATAAGATGTGATTTAACGTCGATTTTACCAAAATAGATATTGACACGTTTCAAAATATGTGATACTCTGTTGCCAGAAACGATGCAGCGCTCCTGTCTGCATCGAAAACTACTGATGAAACTAGGAGGACGAAAAATGAAAAAATGGATTTGCCTCTTGCTGGCTGCACTTCTGTGCCTTGGCATTTTCTGCGGCTGTGCAAAGCAGGTCGAGGAAACGCCCGCAGCGCCCGAGCAGAGCGAAACCGCAGACACTGCCCCCACCGAAGAGCAGACTGAAACCGACAACACGGAAGAGACCGCGTCGGATGCGCTCAACGCAGACATCGTGTTCTGGTCTTCCAATACGGAGACCTCGAACTACGGTCAGGTCATCTCTGCCGCAGCCGAAGCCTTCATGCAGGAAAACCCCGGTGTGAAGATCGAGATATCCTATCAGGGCACGGACATTCAGTCCACACTTGGCCCGGCGCTTGACGCGGGAACGAAGATCACGATGTTTGAGGCGAACACCGACGCCAGCATGGTTCTGTGGAAGGACCGCATGACGGATCTTGGCGAGTATTATACGACGGTTTATCCGCAGACCAACGGCCAGCCGTATGGCGACAGCATTGTCGGCGCATACAATGTGCTGGCGAAGGTGCAGGGTGACGGCGAATATCTCTACTTCCCGTATCTTCCGCAGTTTGTGAATGTATGGTACAATAAGGACATCTTTGATGCCTGCGGCATCACGAGTGTCCCCACCACATGGGATGAGCTGATGGACATCTGCCAGACGCTGGTTGACAACGGCTACACGCCGTTCACCTCCGATCAGGGCCATATCCACTTCTCGTTCGGCTATTATGTACAGAGACGACTGGGCGACGACGCGGCAAAGGCACTCGTCAACAGCACCGACGGTACGGAATGGTCCGACCCAGCTGTTCTGGAGATCGCCAAGAAATTTGAAGAAGCAGCCTCCAAGGGCTACTTTGCTTCCGACATTATGACCGTCGTTCAGCCCGAGGCGCAACAGGAAATGGTCATTGACAAGAAGATCGCCATGTATGTCGGCGGCTCCTGGATGCCCAACAACCTGCGTGAGTCCGCCGGCGAAGACTTCCGCTGGGGCAGCTTCACCTATCCGCTGGTTGAGAATGGCGCCGATGACGGTTCCTCTCTCTGCTACGGCTGCTACGGCATTTCCATCAACAAGGATGCCACCAAGGAAGAGGCAGACGCAGCTGCTGCGTTTGCGGTCTATCTCAGCATGGGCGAATGGGGCAGCAAGCTCGTTTCCGACTGCAACGCGATTCCTATCGCCAAGGAAGGCGTGGAATGGCCGCCGATGATCGCCGATGCACAGCACATCTATGACGGTATCACCAATCGTTGGACGGCACAGACTGCCTTCGCACTCAATAACGACCTGCTGCCGACCGTGAAGTCCGCGCTCACGAAGCTGATGGGCGGCGCCTGCACAGCAGAGGACTTCATTGCGGAAATTCAGAGCTATTATAAATAAGCCCGAAAAGCTGCTTGACAAACCAGAGGCTGGCGCCTAATGCCAATTAGGCGCCAGCTTCTCAAAATATCCCGAAATATCCCGGAGGTGCTGAAATGCGTCCCAAAAAATCCACAATGCTGTTGTTTATCGCACCGGCAATCATTTTGTTCCTCGTGTTTTTCTGCTATCCGATGCTGCGCACGCTTGCCATGAGCTTTTTTGAAGTAAAGAGCATGAGCAGCAGCGTCAGCGAATGGAGTTTCAACGGCATTCAGAACTTCAAAGCGCTGAATGCGACCAGCTTTCCGGATTCTCTTGGTATGCTGCTCCGGGTCTGGCTCATCTGCGGCGTTGTGATTTTCGCATTTGCGCTGTTCTTCGCGGTGATGCTGACCTCCGGCATTAAGCTCAAAGGCTTCTTCCGTTCCATGCTGTACCTGCCGAACGTCATCCCGCAGATCGCGGTCGGCTATATGTGGACGCTGTATGTTTTCAGCGCGCGGTTTGGTCTGCTGAAGAAATTCTTTTCCGCGATCGGCTGGACTGCCATGGCGGAATTTGGCTGGACAAACCCGGATCATATGTTCCTTTCCATGTGCATCGCCTATATTTTCAGCAACATGGGCTACTTTGTTCTGATGTATATGGCGGCGATCGAAAGCATTCCCAAAAGCCTCTATGAGGCGGCGACGATCGACGGCGCAGCCTCCTTTGCACAGTTCCGAAGCATCACGCTCCCGATGATCCGCAATACGCTGGTCTCCTCAATCACGATCTGGACGACCCGCGTGTGCGCGTTCTTCGCGCTGTCGCGCGTCTTCGCAGCCGCGTCTACGGTTTCGCCGCTCATGTTCATTTATAACGTCGTATTCGGTTCCGAATCCGGCCGGACAGCTGTCGGTGTCGGTGCGGCGGCTGCGGTCGTACTCACGCTGATTGTCGTCGGCGTTTTCCTGCTGTCCAATCTGATCCCCAAAAACCAGGATGTCGAGGTGTAAGAGGATGAAACAAAAGAATCATTACAGCATTTCCGGGCTTGCACGTCAGCAGCAGAAAAAGCTGATCCCCGGCTATATTCTCCTGACGCTCTGGTGCGTTTTCATCTTTGTGATGCTGGGATGGATCCTGATCGCGGGCTTTTCAACAACAAAGGAGATCTTCTCCGATGCGCTGCTTTCCTCCGGCTTCCACTTTGAGAACTTCAAAACCGTGATCAAGCAAGGACATCTGTACACAGCCTTCCTGAACTCGCTGCTTTACAGCGGAGCTTCCGTCGCGCTGTCGCTTTTGATTTGCGCTCCGGCGGCGTATGGGCTGGCGAGATACCATTTCCGTCTGAATCAGACGCTCCAGCGGCTGCTTGTCCTCGGGCTCGGCGTTCCCAGCGTGATGATCATCATGCCGCTGTTTTCAATCATCAGCATTCTGAAAATGGGCGACTCCAAGCTCACGCTGATCATTCTCTATGTTGTGACAAGCATTCCCTTCAACATCTTCTATTTGATCCCGTGCTTTTCCAACATTTCTCCGACCTACGAGGAGGCTGCCGCGATCGACGGCTGCGGTCCGCTCCGGAGTTTCTGGACGATCGTATTCCCACTGGCCGGCTCTACGGTCACGACGCTTGTGATCTTCCAGTTCATCGGAAAGTGGAATGAGTATTTTATGGCGCTGATCTTTGCGGGCAGCACGAAGAACATGTCGTTGAGCGTTGCCCTTTATCAGCTGATCGTCGCCATGACCCGCGAGGGCGGCTGGAGCGGAATGTTCGCCGCGGTCAGCCTTGTATCTGCGCCGACCATTATTTTGTACATCCTGCTGTCCAAGAAAATCATCGGCGGCGTAACAGCCGGCGGTCTGAAGGGTTAAGTATGGAAAAACTCAGTCTTGCACCGATCTTTTCCGACGGCATGGTTCTGCAAAGAGACCATGTGCTCCCGATTTGGGGGTGTGCCCGTGAAGGAGAAGCGGTTACGGTGACGCTGGGGCAGGCACAGGCTTCCTGCCTGCCGGAGCACGGCGCATGGCGATGCGAATTGCCGCCACAGCCTGCGGCGGAGCAGTGTACGCTCCGCGTCTGTCAGGGAGAAGCGGTCATTGAGCTTCGCAATGTAATGATCGGCGAGGTCTGGATCGCCGGCGGGCAATCCAATATGGAATTTTTCATGCGCTATGAACGGCATTGGGCGCAGGCAAAGCAGCTTCCCCATGACGCGGGGATTCGGATGTACACCTGTCAGAGAAAAGCCTTTGCTGAGCAGGAGCCGTTCCAGAGCGGCTGCGGATACTGGTTTGGCGAAGCGGATGCGGCGCTTGAGACCTTTTCCGCGATCGGCTATTGGTTCGCGCGCGAGTTGCGCGCACTGCTCGGAGTCCCGGTCGGAATTCTTTCCTGCAACTGGGGTGGCACGAGCGCCTCTGCGTGGGTGCCGGAGGAGGCGCTGCGCGCGTCGCCGCTGTCCGTTTATCTGGAGGACTATGAAACTGCCATTCAAGGGCAGACGGCAGAAGAATGTCTGCGCGAAAGCAGGCGGGGCTGGGCGTTTCAGGCAGACGCTGCGCACCAGGCCGAGTGGAGCACCGTTATGTACGGGCTTGACCGCGCACAGCAGCTGCGGCGTATGGAGGCGTGTGCCGGGAATCCGGTCATTCCAATGGGCCCGTACCATAAAAACCGTCCCGGCACGCTGTTTGAGCAGATGCTTCTGCCGGTCGCGGGCTATGCGGCAAGAGGTGTCCTCTGGTATCAGGGCGAAAATGATGAACACCACGCGTCGCTTTATGCGCAGCTTCTGCGCGCGCTGATCCGCAGCTGGAGAAATGCGTGGCATGAGGAGCTCCCGTTTCTGGTGGTTCCGCTTGCGCCGTTTGACCGATGGCTCGGACTGAACGGCGACCGCTTTCCGGAGGTGCGGCGGCAGCAGGAGGCTGCCGTTCAGGAGACGCCGGGGTGCTGGAGCACCTCGATTATGGATCTTGGAATGCCGTATGACATTCACCCAAAGGAAAAAAAGGAGATCGCGCGAAGGCTTGCCCTGCTTGCATCGGAAAAGGTGTATGGAATCCCGACGATGTGCGCCGCACCCGAGCTGTGCGCGGCGCTTCGCACGGCGCGAAACACCGTCCGACTGCAATTCCGAAATTGCACAGGCGGCATGTCCGCGGCTGGAGATCTGACGGATCTGTTCCAGATCCGTCAGCAAGGGCGACCGAGGTATATGCAGCGCTATACGGTTCAAGGTGATACGGTCGAACTAATGCTGGAGGACACAGACGATGATGCGCTTGAGATTTCCTTTGCAGAAGCGCCGTATGTATGTGTCCGGCTATATAATGAAGCCGGGCTGCCGGCGAAGCCTTTTTTCACAACAGTAAAACAACATCATGAAAGGATGACTTAACTTGAAAAAGAGCTATTCGACTTCCCAGCATGATTTAAGAATCATGGTATCCATGATTGCAATGTTGCTTCTTTTTGTACTTATAGTTTTTATCATTCCGCATGTGAACGCAATTGAACCGTCTGAATCCGAATGGCTGGATGTAACAAAATTGGGGGCAGTAGGCGATGGAATCACCGATTGCCATGATGCTATTCAGGAAGCTATTGATAAGGCATCGAATAGCGCTGGAAGCAATACCGTCTATTTCCCAGCAGGAACGTACCGCGTTGAGGATGTGATTGCATTAAAAAGCAACATTAATGTGATATTGGATGATCAGGCAGTAATCCTAAATGGCATCAACAAGGCCAATTATCCGTCAATTATTTTTATGACCGGTAGTTACACCGGAGAAAAAACAAAGGCACGCTGGAAGGGCATATCGAACGTTACATTTTCCGGCGGTACCATAGATATAAATGGTACGTTAAGTGAAGATGGAACAAAATGCGGCAATTTGAATCTTATCGGCTCATCTGGCGCGTTTGCTTTAGGCTACAGCAAAAATATCACGATTGAAAATGTTAACTTTCTGAACAGTTATAAAGGTCATGTAATGCAAATATGTGCCTGTGATACAGTAGTTGTGGACAATTGTAATTTCTTGGGACAAGCTATTCCAAGCACATTATCGGATTCTGATACTACTAGATTGGAAACCATTCAAATTGAACCGGGTACGACAAAAGGATTCCCATATGCATTGAATGATGATGGAATTGCGGCGACAAATGTCACAATCCAAAACTGTTATTTTGGAAAAAGCGAAGATTGTGGAGAACCGATTGTCGCAATCGGAACCCATAATCAGGTTTCCAGCGCCCAAAAATGTAACGATATTAAAATTTACAATAATACATTTGAAAATATGTACTATGGCGGGCTGCGCTTTTGCGGATATGAGGATGTAGTCATTCAAGGCAACACCTTTATCAAGGAGGCTGAGGGCAACAGTACGAGATATCGCGAAAATGGCTGCTTTTTGATCAATGCATATTGCTATAACAACACAAAAGAAACACTAGATCTGAATTCGGATATTACGATTACCGAGAATACCTTTACTATTTCTGATCCAAAGACAAGAGCAATTCGTGTTGCAAGGGACAAAGATTCCTATCTTGGTGACGTGAGAAACATCAGCATTACCAATAATAGAATTACAAACACTGCTGCTGGCTCAAGAGATATCGCGATTCAGGCACTGCGTATTTCTGATGATCTTGTGATTACCGGTAACTATATGTATGGGGGCTATCGCGGAATTGAAGTTCAGTATTCTACCGGAGCCATAACGCTTGATGATAACCATTTTTCAGAACTGGCGTACCAATACGTCCGAATCCTTGCGTGCGGCGACAATCAGGCTATTAACCTGTTTACACATGGTCCCGGTGCACTGCGTGTTAGTACTGCAAATAATAAATACACGTTTAGGGCAACTCCGTGTAAAAACCGTTCCTTCAATGGCTATTACGGTGAAAATGCATTAACCACACTCATAACACAGAATAAGAATCTAACATATTCGATTGGTAAAACGACAAAAGTTTTCCGTCATGCATCATTTAGCTAACACTTGTGTGTTGCACGTTTTACTCTGCTTAGCAATATAAACCTTATTCACAGATGGGGGCAGCCTTATGCCTCCATCCTTATTTCTGGAGAAATGCAGATGAACTCATATTTCTTCTACGGAACATCGTCGGTTGCGTCCGTAATCATCTCAGTCGCACTGATACTTTTTTCGGGCTTTCTGATGACGCGCATCACGAAGCTGCTGCGGCTGCCGAACGTGACGGCGTACATCGTGGCGGGCATTCTCATCGGGCCGTACTGCCTGAACCTCGTGCCGCAGCGCATCATCGACGGGACGGATTTTCTGTCAGACATCGCGCTGGCGTTCATCGCGTTCTCGACCGGAGAATTCTTTAAGCTCTCGGTGCTTAAGAAAAGCGGCATGAAGGTTGTCTGGATCACGCTGTTTGAGGCGGTTCTGGCGTCCGTTTTCGTATTTATCCTGACGTATTTTGTGCTTCGGCTCGAGCTGGCGTTTTCCGTCGTGCTGGCGGCGCTCGCCTCAGCGACGGCGCCCGCCTCCACGATGATGACCATCCGGCAGACCGGAGCGAAGGGCGACTTCGTCGACACGCTGCTTCAGGTTGTCGCGCTGGACGATGTGGTGGGACTGGTACTCTACTCCGTTGCCATTTCTGTCGCGCTGGCGAGTCTCGGCGGCAGCGGCGGCTTCTCGTTTGAAACACTCGTGAAGCCCGTGCTTCTGAATCTGGCGGCGCTGGCGCTGGGCGGTCTGTTCGGGCTGGTGATGAAGCTGCTCATGCCCGCCCGCCGCTCGACCGACAACAAGCTCATCATCTCCGTCGCCCTCCTGTTCGCGTTCTGCGGCGTGTGCGCGCTGATGGATGTATCACCGCTGCTCGGCTGCATGGCGATGGGCACGGTGTATACGAATGTCGCCGAAAACGACAAACTGTTCAAGCAGCTCGGCTATTTCAGCCCGCCGATTTTGCTGCTGTTTTTCGTCCGTTCCGGCATGAACTTCAAGCTCGACGCGCTCTTTTCCGCGTCCGGCAGCCTGAACGGCGTGCCGCTCATCGCAGTCGGCGTGGGCTATTTTCTCGTCCGCATCGCAGGCAAGTACATCGGCGCGTGGGTCGGCTGCGCGGCGGTCAAAAAGGATCGCCTTGTCCGCAATTATCTCGGCTTGGCGCTCATCCCGCAGGCGGGCGTGGCCATCGGCCTTGCGGCGCTTGGCGCGCGGACGCTCGGCGGCGTGATGGGAAGCGACCTCGAGACGATCATCCTCGCATCGAGCGTGCTGTATGAATTACTTGGCCCCGGCTGCGCAAAGCTGGCGCTGTACTTATCGAAATCGTCCTCGACGAAGCTCGAGGACGTGGCCGTCGTCGTGGAAACGACGGAAACGGGCGAGAAAAAGTCCGATGTGGAGCTGCTCATCGAGCGCATCGGCAAGATCCGCGCAGAGCTTCCGGCGCGTCCGCATGAGGAAATGAGCGAAGAGGAAGCCGCTTTTATGGAGGCGGCGGAGGAACAGCGCCTTGCGCAGACGCAGGCGCAGAGACGGCGTCAGTATTTGAGGAGGTAATTTGATATGCAATACGATCTGATCGCAGGCTGGCTCGGCCCGTGGAGCGAGGCGCTGAGCCTCGGCTCGATTCTGCTGCGCGTGGCGCTGAGCGTCCTGTTCGCGGCGATCATCGGCTGCGAGCGCTCGAGCAAGCGCCATTCGGCGGGTCTGCGCACGTTCATTCTTGTGAGCATTGCGGGCGTCTCCGCCATGCTCATCGACCAGTGGCTGATACGCGTTTCCGGTGTGACGCTGCCCATTTTGTCGGCGGCGGCCGCACTCGGCATGGCGACGATCAGCGGCAACTCCATCCTGTTCAGCTCCCGCAACCAGATCAAGGGCCTCACAACCTCGGTCGGTCTGTGGTGCTGCGGTCTGCTCGGCATGGTGCTCGGCACGGGGCTGTATATGCCCGCGCTGGTGCTGTTTCTGGTGCTGCTTTGCAGTATGTCGGGACTTCCGGTACTGGAAAAGCATCTTAAAGACCGGTCAAATCACTTCGAGGTGCATTTGGAGCTGAAAAACAAGGGCGACCTTGCCGATTTCGTGGCGACCATCCGCGCCTTAGGCATCCGTATCGACGATATTGAGTCGAACCCGGCATACATCGGCTCGGGGCTCAGCGTGTTTTCGGTTTCGTTCACCGTCACCAGTCCGGAACTCAAGCAGTATAAAAAGCATACCGAGATCATTGAAGCCCTGCGCTCACTCGATTATGTGTATTATATTGAAGAAATGAACTGAAAATCCCTGCCGCGTGATGCGGCAGGGATTCAAACTCAGTTTTCAGTGAAATGCAGGAAGCCATGTGCCGTGGGCTTCGATCAGGGCGTCAACCAACTTGACGATCGTGTCGATGTCAAGCTCGCCGCTGGTATGCGGGTCCATCATCGCCGCCTGATAAATGCAGTCGCGTCTGCGCGTATGGGCGGCTTCGATCGTCAGCAGATGGACATTGATCTGCATCAGATTCATCGCAGCGCATTGCAGCGGAAGACTTCCGACACGGCAGGGATGAATGCCGGTGTTGTTGACCATGCATGGGACCTCGACGCACGCTTCCTCCGGGAAATTGGTGATCAGGTGTCCTGTGTTCAGGACGTTCCCGCCGATTTGAATGGGCTTGTTTGTCAGAGCGGCTTCCATGATGTAGGAGGCATATTCGTGTGAACGGGTATGCGGAGCTTGCGCGGACGCTTGCAGCGACTTTCGCTCCTCCGCCCAGTCCTGAATGTGTCGCAGGCAGCGGCGCGGATACTCATCCAAGGGAATCTGGTAACGCTCAATCAGTTCCGGATAGTTTGATTTGATATAAAACGCGCTGTACTCCGCATTGTGCTCGCTGGACTCCGTACAGTAATATCCCAGTCGGTCAATATAGTCGAACCGGACCATGTCGTCGTGCTTCTGTGAAATGTTCTTCTCGTGTGCTCTGCGGCGGATCTCCGGATAAAGGTCATTGCCGTCCCGATCCTTGAGCTCAAGCAGCCATGCCATATGGTTGATCCCTGCGATCAACTCTTTTCTGCCGGCCAGCGCGTCCTCCATCCCGAGCTTTTTCAGCAGCCGCTCGGAGCAGACCTGTACGCTGTGGCAGAGGCCAACCGTGTTGATGCCGGTGTATCGCTGAAGATATCCGGTGACCATTGCCATCGGATTCACATAGTTCAGAAACAGCGCGTCGGGGCAAACCGCCTCCATGTCGCGCACAAAGGACTCTACGACCGGAATGGTGCGCAGCGCACGCATAATGCCGCCGATCCCGGCGGTATCTCCGATCGTCTGCCGCAGCCCGAAGTGTTTGGGAACCTCGAAATCTGTGATCGTACAGGGATCATAGCCCCCAATCTGAACCGCGTTGATCACAAAATCCGCGCCGCGCAGCGCGTCCCGGCGCTGCTCCGGACCGAGATAGGCTGTGAGCCGTGCATGAGAGCCGGCGTTTTTCTGCATCGCGGAAATGATCTCCATACTTTGGTTCAACAATTCGGCATCAATATCATACAATGCGATCTCGCAGTCCCGAAGCACTTCAGAGCAGAAGCAATCGCCGATGACATTTCGAACAAACACCGCGCTTCCGGCGCCAAGAAACGTAATTTTCGCCATATAAAGTCCTCCTTTGGATGACTGTTATTTTACCAACACGGGCAGAGAAAGGCGATGACGCAATGCGAGATGCTTTTGGGAAAATGTGACCATTTCGCCATTTAGAAGGAAGATTGATAAAATGAGCAGACAAACCATATGGATCGCCGACCAGCATTGGAAGGACATCAATCCGCTGCAATGCGGGTGGGAACAGTGCGAAGCCGGACATTCCTTCGGTCCGACCGTGCGCGGCTTTTATTTGATCCACTATGTGCTCTCCGGTCGCGGCATTTTCTCTGCACACGGAACAGACTTTTCACTGCGGAAGGGGCAAATGTTCATCATTCATCCGCAGGAATTGACCTTCTACAAGGCGGGCAGTCAGGACCCGTGGCAGTATATCTGGATTGGGTTTGAAGCAGATATTACAATGCCTGCGGCTTTGCAAAAAAGTGTGCTCTCCATGCCGGAGCTTCGCAGTACGTTCCTGAGACTGAAGGATGCGCAGAGGCTTTCAGCCGGAAGGGAGCAGTTTCTATGCAGCGTCCTGTGGGAAATTCTTTGCGCGCTCCAGCAGACCGATCACCGGCTGGCGCAGACGCGCACGGACTATGCCATGCAGGCGATGACCTTTCTGGAAACACATTACATGGCAAAAATCTCTATTGCGGATATGGCTGATCAGATGAATCTTGACAGGAGCTATCTTTGCAGGCTTTTCCGGAAGCGCGTCGGCTGTTCGCCGCAGCAGTATCTGACAGAACTGCGGCTTCAGAAGGCGATGCTTCTCATGTCAGAGGAGCACTGTTCCTTAAGCGACGCAGCTTTTTATGTGGGATATTCCGATGTTGCTTCATTTTCCAGAGCGTTTCGACAGAAATACGGAATGCCGCCGGGGCGGTATTGTAAGGAACACGGTGAAAGCGGATGTATGGAAAGGGACTTCTAGTATAATTTGAGCATCTGCGCAAGCGCTGGCGTGCCCTTTGACCAAATTTCACCGTATAGTTTCGTTTTTTTGATTTACGAAAGAGGGCCCCACTCCGCTGACAGTTTCTCAAAATACGCATACGTCTCCGGAGTCAGCTCCTTATGCCGTAATATTTTTGTACAAAACTGACAGCGCGGCCGCCCTCGTTTGAGGCATGATCGAACCACTCGCAGCCGCGCACCGTGACGCTGTGGTCGCTGGCGAGCCGCTTTTCCCGTCCGGACTTGATGAGCTTTTCACCCTGCCGGAGGAGAAATTCTTCGAGATCGACGGACGCGGCGCGTTCTTTCTGTTCTGGCGTAAATTCAATAAATTTGCTGATTTTTCTCACCACTTTCTGCTGTTGCAAAGAGTTTTGTTTTAGGTTATACTGTCCATAGGAAGGGGGCACACGGAATGCAAAAGCAAGTATATTCGATTGACGAGATCCGCAAAATCGTCACGCCAATTGCAAAGCAGCACGGCGTGGACAAGGTGTTTCTGTTCGGCTCCTATGCAAGAGGCGACGCAACGCCCGCCAGCGATGTAGACCTCTACGTGGACGCGCCCAAGCTGCGCGGCCTGTTCGCCCTTGGCGGTCTGTATGCTGACTTGGAGGACGCGCTCCAAAAGAGCATCGACGTTGTGACGACCGGCTCTCTCAAGTACAACAAGGACAAAGCCTTCCTCGAAAATCTGCGAAAGGATCGGGTGTTGCTGTATGAGCTTTCCTAACCGCGACGCGCAGATCCTGGCGCACATTTTGGAGTATTGTAATCGAGTCGAAAAGACACTATCCCGCTTCGGTCGTAATTTTGATATCTTTCTGGAAGATCAGGATTACATGGATTCTGTCAGCATGAACCTGCTCCAAATTGGCGAACTTGCTGGAAAGTTTTCCGATGCGTATGTGCAAGAAACTAAGCCGCAGATGGATTGGCGCGCAATCAAAAATATGCGCAATATGTTCGCGCACGACTATGGTTCAATGGACAAAGATCGCATCTGGCAGACAGCAACCGAAGACATTCCGGCACTTAAGGCGTATTGCGAACGCGCATTGACCGAGGATTTTTAAGCAAATATGCAACAGGCGACGCTGTCAGCACAGCGCCGCCTGTTTTATCGTATGACCTGTCCATAGCCCTGCTCCTGCTCATGGTCATCCCGCTTATGACCCATCGCCAGCCGCTTCTGCATGAGCTTTTTGCGGCGCTTGGAGTCGACGCGGATGCCCATTGGATTGCTGGGCGGCGCGGCATTCTCGCGGAAGATTTGCCCCATCTGGTGGAACAGGCGAACGGTTGAATTCAGAAGATATTCGCTTGGAAGCCGCGCAGGGTGCGAAGGCGTGGATGAAGTATTCTCATCTGCAAGCGTCGGATTTGCAGAAGCGTCTCTAGAAGTTTCTTCAGCAGACGGTTCTTCAGCTTGCGAAGTTTCCTGCTCCATCTGCTGCCGTAAACGCTCCGCTTCCTGAATGATGGCGTTCTTAATGGCTCGGAATTCTTTCTGCTGCGAGAGCGGATTATACTGACGGGGTCGGTTCTTGTAGTAGCCCTCCAGCGTATCACGCACCCCATTCCAGACAGAATAATACGCTGCCACCTCCGGCAGCTTTTCCAGCTCATCCACGATTTCATCAACCTTGTCTTTAAGCGGCTTTGTGAGATAAGCGTATTGCTTTTTACCACCGACCGTGCGCAGCTCCAACGCAAGCTCCAGCATTTTTTGTTGAATCGATTCTGGCGGATTTTCAATAGATTCTAGCCGGTCAACAAGTCCGTGCATGGCTGTCCGCGCCGCTTCGGTTACGTCCTTATAAGCTGCATCCTTCCGAATATAGAGATTTTCCAACTCTGCCTGAAAGATGCTGTTGGTCATCGCAGAGCGTAATTTCACAACAGCATCCCGCTTCAAAACCGTCTCCTGATCTGTCCAGATCATCATGTGAATATGCGGGTGCGCATCCGCATCGTGGTAAGCCGCATACCAGTGCAGTGCCGACGCTGGAATATGAAACGCTTCCGCAAACTTATTCTGTTGGCTGACGAGCAGCTTGCGCCATGCTGCGGCATTGTTATATCCCAAACGCTCCGCGTCCTCACGATGCAGGGAATAGATGATCGTCCAGACGTTGCCGTCGTGCGCGGTCAAGTCGTGCATCGCCGCAGTCAAGTTTGCATTATCTTCTCGACCGAACAGGCCGTGTGCGCCATGCTTTTCCGCGCCGGGGCGCGTCGCAATGTAACGCAGATAGCCGTTTTCGGATTGAAGATTTTGCATATGCGTGTCCAACGCGGCAGAAATGAGCGCCGACGCAGTGTGCAGCGTCGGCGCTTGCTTGTAGTCCTCGTATTCGAAAGAATCCCGCATATCCGGGAAGTCCTTAAGCAGCTTTGTGACCATTTCTTTCTGCTTTTCTGTCGCGGGGCCCTTGCCATTCAGAACTTCAACGCCCTCGCGCGTGGCGATATACCTCATGTAGCCGCCTGCACTTTTACGGCTGATGAAGCCAGTTTTTTGTATCAGCCGCGCCATCTGTTACCATCGACTATGCTGCCGAAGCACCTCCGGAAACGAGATCTGGCCGTTCGTCCGCAGCACCTCCTGATAGCTTTTTCCGCGCATCTGCTGGTACGTCTGCGCGTCGATATCCGTGTCCGAAGCAAGGATATGATTGCAGACGTTTTGCTCGACCGCCTGCTTCAGAAGCAGCTTGCCAATGCGATCTCCGAACATACTGAGGATGGCTTCGAGCGTTTCTCCAAGGATTTTTGGCAGAAAGTCCCCGGCATTCGCAGAAATCACAGCTGCGGGCTGGCTTTTGGAGCAGGCGCATCAATTCCGCGTCCGTGTAGGTTTCTTTCACGGTTTCCTTGTCCTTGTAATTTGCCATCTCCAATTCCGTGTAGCCTGCTTTTCTCGCCCAGTTCAGGAACGTGCAGAACACGCGGAGATAACTGCTGATAGAGTTGTGCGCCAACCCGCTTTGACGCATGGAAATGACCATGTTGTCTAAATCCTCTTTTGTGAGTGTGGCGAGCGGGGCGGAGAAATCCAAATGCTTTTGGAGCGAATGAAGATGCGAATAGTAGTTCCGAATGGTCTTATCGCTGACCCCTTTTGCGGTTTGCGACGCGACGAAGCGTTCAAAAATCTCTGCGACAGTCTGGTTGTTCGACTGTCTAAATAATTGTTTTTTGGACATCAAAAATAGACACTCTGCCTTTCGTAAAATGGACAAAAAGGCAGGGTGTCCGACTGTTTTCAAGCATTG
>ENA-ORML01001145-ORML01001145.1-human-gut-metagenome-genome-assembly--contig:-NODE-1145-length-24947-cov-12.546360_pt1 | contig 24947 bp, 18 predicted proteins | sample MGYA00242103_ERZ508995 | MGnify/ENA primary metagenome ERZ508995 (study PRJEB26280, sample SAMEA2338702) | human gut metagenome | biome: human gut; feature: human-associated habitat; material: faeces... | reverse complement strand
CTGTCGTTATAGGATGGTAGGAGGTGCGTGCCTACACTATTGCTGAATAGTTACCCTTCTATAGTTCTTCCCCCAATTCGAGATAGTATAGCTCTTTTCATCGTCCTAATACCTTATATTACCACACAATAATGCCGCAAAAGTTGTATCCTTCCCTCATCTACTCAGCAAAAAGGCATTTTCTCACTTTTTTCTAAACTATGACAAACTTTGGCATCGATAACCTATACCTTTGCCAACAAAAATTTTGAATTATGAAAATGAGCTCTTTATTAAGAAAACTGTTGCTCCACGCAATGAAATTTCTGGGCCTCTGCTTATTGAACTACATCCTTATGTCGTGCTATATCGAGATTGGCCACGACAAGGGTTGGCCCAAGGCTGCCTACATGTACTCGCACTTCCACAAATTCGTCGTCCCTATCAGCTCGGTTCTGACGCATGATGATGTGGCGACACAACAGTCGTATCTCCGATGCGGGACACTCTTTCTTCTCTTTCAGCGAGTTCATTTGGGTTTATAGATAGCTTGGACCATAAAGGGACAACCCTTGACGAGCGGCTTTTGAAGGATATCGCAAGCAAAACTATAAGCATTTCAAAGTCTTGCAAGAAGCAGATTGAGAATATGAAGAAAGCATTCCGCGAGAACAACTTCAAGGATGCAACATACGGTAAGATCATCGCTAATGTATGATGATGCTACCATATAATCTGGCAGAAGTCATTACAGGTAGCCCATTTGTCAAGCCCGTCGATAGGCCCTTGTTGCTGGAGAAGTCAGAGCGTGTATCTCAGTCCGAGGCGCACCTCAAAGGTCTGTGCGTGGACGTTGGTGTGGTACTTGTACCTCGTGTCGCGCATATAATAGGAAGCTCCAGCTTCTATGCTCAGATTTTTCTTCAAATAGATATTAAACCGCGGGCTCACCACCAGTAGCGAAGCGCTACCTTTGTCGCCCTGCGCATTGAGATACAGCGGGTCTGAGTGTTCGAGTTTTTCCTGCGTATACCCCTTCCATGTGTAGATCTTGTAGAAGTCGGCGGCGAGCGAGAAGTTGCCGACCTTCGGAAACTCCATCAGTGTCTGCGCCTTGAGGCTGAAACCGCTTCCCATGTTGTAGTCGCGGTCGATGACGGTGTAGTAGTCGCTCAGCGAGCCTCCCAGCAGGATGGCGTCGAGGAAGAGGCGCTGCTCCATGCTCCCCATATTGCCCACGCGCGGGAAACGGAAGATAAAGCCTGGGCCGATGCTCGCAGCCTCCGAAATGCGATAGGGCACCTGCTGGCTTCCTTCCTTCACGGGCTCCGAGTCGTAGTAGTTGAAATGCTGAAAAAGTCCGAACAGCGAGGTCACGCCTTCGCCCTCGTAGATGTTAGTACCCCAAAGCCTTCCTAGCAGATGGACACTAGTGATGAGCGGTTGATTTGAGCTAACACCGACAGTGATGTTGGCTGTGAAATAGTCGTAGGGGCGAGTTTGTTCGCTGTCGAAGGGGTCTCCATAAGCCAGTCCAAAGTCCACATAGGGATTGTGCTCGCCGCGGAAGATGCCGCCCTCGTCGGCCAGGTAGCGGTCGCCTGTTGCCACGCTGAAAGCTACCGGAAGAGCCTGGTAGTCGTGGTATTTGTAGTAGTCTCTTCTCACTTTCCATGCTTTGCCGCTTACGATACGATTGAAGCCCTGTATCGGATTGATCAGTGTCCCTGCCAATTCCCTCAGGAAACGGCTGAATCCATGAGCACGGTCGTCGAGCACCAGTGCACTCACACGGTTCGTTATCTCGCCGATAGCAACACCTCCTAGCGTTGTTGCCATCACGTCGTTGATGGCGGGTGGCTCTGTCTCGCCGCAAAACTCCCACATCAGACTGCCACAGAGCGCATAAGGGATGGACTCCCAGAAGCTCATCCTATTGCTTCGTGCAGAGTTGAAGTAGAGCCCACCATGATAAGGGTGAGCAAACAGGTTGGTGGAAAACTGATCATTGTCCCATACAAAACCCGTCTCGAAGTTATGTTTGATGGTGTGCATGCTGATTCTTGGAAACTCCTCTCCTAGTACCCAGCAGTCAAATCGGTTCACGAGTACATTGATGCTTGTCACCTCCAGGGCTGCCAGCCACGGCCGTTTCCGCTGGTTCTCGGGGTTGTGGAATGCGTAAATGCGTGCTGTATCGCCTATCTCCTCCTGCGCTTCGGGGAAGAGCTTCGCCATGGGTCTCGCATGTCGTCCGTAACGCACGGCGATGCCTGCTTCGACAATAGGCCGCGTGCGATACTCTCGATTCTTGTTGTAGTAACGCGTCGTACCGTAGCCGACGGAGGCAAATGCCGACAGTGTGCGGTTTATCTGATAATCAGCGTTGACACGCGCCTGTAGCGAATAGAGCCTTTCGGGCCTACTATCCGTCTCGTGTTGGAATGTCTCTATATGGAAGAAGCCCACGTCTCCGCTGATAGTCCAGCGTGGTGATAGCGTGAAGTATTGTCCCAGACGGTAGTATATCGCTCCAGAGAAGTCCTTGTCCAGACCCATGTAGCGCGTACCGAAGCCCAGGATACTGTATGTACTTCGGTTGCGGAATCGCAGAGCCAAGTTTGTCTTGTTGCTGTTGCCACCAAAAGCCATTACGTCAATGCGTGTCAGTGGGTTGATGTTCACCAATCCTATTTTGTGCGCCGTAGTATCGCGGCTATAGTTAAGCAGACCTATTTGCACGCCACGTGGATGACTGATGCAGGCATTGAACAGTCCTATTTGTGATCCGTTCAGCGTGTCCGCATAGTTGTATGCACCAATCTGCAGTCCGCGCATGTATGACGAACTGATGTTGGCGAGGGCGGTAAGTTGAATACCCTTCTCCACACCCCGCGAAATGTTTGTCACGCCGCCTATCTGAATGCCGCGAAATGAGGAAAGACTCACGTTGGAGAATCCCGCAAGTTGTACGCCTTTGATGCCTGTTCCGATGTTGGACAGTCCGGCACACTGCAGACCCCTCATCTCCTGATGTGCCAGAGAGGTCATAGCGTTGAGTTGTACACCGTGCAAGAGGTCGGTGCTTCCCAGAAATCCCATATTGAGATAGGCCATAACTTTGTCCTCCGTCTTCTTGTTCAGGGTCATGGCGAGGTCGTGATGACGACGTGGCAGCGAGTCGGCTTTCTCCACTGAGTCCGTGTCCACCGACATCGGCATAGCCTTCGTAGTGGTCCATACCGTCAGCATGATCACGATGTATAATATCAGTTTCTTGTCGAGTTTGTTCATCATGTCCAGTTCTTTGGAGGTGCTTTAATGATGCGAAGGTAGGTAAAAAATGCGAGGATAGCGTAAAAATCCGCGGAAATCTGTTGAAGTAGATATGAATTTCCTTCATTTCCTTCTCTCTTTTTGTTAGCAGATTCTTTTTCGCGGACAACACCCAACAGTAATGATTGACAAAATCGCCCAGTCAACCAACGAGAAGGTAGATGAGTTGCTAGAGGTGGAAGAAAAAGTGAGCGTGGGGCGATTGAATGATTTTCCTTGACGGACTTTGAAACTTTTGGCCTTGCCATTCGTCTAAATAATAAATGTTCAAAAGAAAAAGAGTATGATTTTAACAACCACTCCGACCCTTGAGGGTCATCCCATCCGCGAGTATCGTGGCGTGGTGACGGGCGAAACTATTATTGGTGCCAATGCAATAAAAGATTTTATGGCGGGAATGCGCGACTTCTTTGGAGGTCGGAGCAAGTCTTATGAGAGTGTGCTGCGCGAAGCGAAAGACACAGCAATGCGTGAAATGGCCGAGCGGGCGCAGCAGATGGGCTGCAACGCCGTGGTGGGCATAGATATCGACTATGAGACCGTGGGGCAGAGTGGATCAATGCTGATGGTCACCTGTAGTGGCACCGGTGTAGTGTTGTAGCTAGAGTACCGACTCCTCCTACCCTGTCAGGAGAAGAGAAGTCGGTACGCCGTCCGAGTTATTGGACAATCTTTTGACCGTCGGAGACCACGATGCCATGGTAGTCGGCGTTGACTCGCTGGCCGCTGAGATTGTAGCGGGGTTGAGTGTCGTGTTGCTGTACGCCACGTGCGGTGGTGATTGAGGCAGGCGGGCAGTTGAGACACACGTTGTCGATGCCCAAAGCGATGGCTTCTCCGCTACTGTAGCCATCCGCCACACGGATGCTCCAGGCCAGAAAGAGGTCGTCGCCTGGCTGGATAGTTGTTTGCAGCTGACCGATCACCTGGCGTGTCTCCCCCGGTACGGAAGCATAGCCCTCCGTAGCCTCGTCGGCCTCGAAATGCGATTTGAAGACATCGCCCTCCGCCCTGGTCCAGTCTATGCCATCTCGGGAGGTGAAGAGCAGGACGTTGAAGCCCGCCTTGTTCTTTCCCTTGCGATACTTTTCAATGTCATAGCTGAGTAGGGGCTGGACGATGGGGGTGGTACCCGTGTTTCTGACGTGTAGATAGACATTGATAACCCGTGGCTCATTGGATCGCCCCGACGTGATGCCACCCACGGCACGGTCGGACCGTTGTCCGAAGTTCCATGTTCCGCAGGCTGCGTTGGCATCGAGTGTGACGAGGTCGTCGGCTTGGACAAACTGTGTCTCGTCATTGGCCAGCACGAAGTAACCTAAAGTCCTGGCGTAGCCATCCTGCCCGTCAGTGCGCCATCCCTCTGGCAGTGTTGGGCTGTTGCCCATGGTGTCAAAGTTCTGTGAGTAGGATGCTTCGGCGCCGTCTAGTTCCACTACAGGTAGACCCTCTATTCGGGTGATGGCTTTGGCTACTGTCACCGTAGCGGAGGACTTGATCGCACCGTTGGTGGCCGTTACAATGTAGTCGGCCATCTCTTTGCCCGCTGTGAAAAGTCCTTCGTGATTGACCGTCGCGCCATTGCTTCCCCACTCCGTCATGCCGTCATCCGGCAGGAGTCTTCCTGTGGCGTCGTAGAGGCGGGCTTGCAACTGCACCGTTCCCTTATGGTGGTCCACGGTCTGCGTATAGTCTGTCAGCGCCTCTTTGGCATATTCACGAATGCGCAGTGCCTCTTGCGGGGAAATCTTGCGCGGGGCCCACGAGATAGTGGTCGGATCTTCACCGTAGATGGTGGCATATTCGATGCAGGCTGCGAGATAGGCAGCGTCGATGGTGGGGTGGCGGTCGTCGGTGTACCACTTCTTCAGGGCGGTCACGCCTTCTCGCTCATAGCACATACGGTAGGCGGAGCTGACAGGTGCGAGCACCACGCCAAACTCTTGTGCCACCTTTCGGTAGTTGTCGATGACGAGGTTAACGGTCTCGGAGTAGGTGTCGAGACAGGAGGTCAGCACCCAGTTGACAGGCAGGATGATGACTGCATGAGGATTGGGGCAGTTGTTACGGATGAAGTCCACCCATTTGCCCACGCTCTCGCGGAAGTCTTCGTACTCTACTCGTGGACGATCCGTTTGCTCCTGCAGGATGATGTGGGTCCAGGGTTTCAGTTTGATCATCGATTTGGCCGAGGGCTGTCCCTCTGAGTTGCACCCGGCCTCGTCGGTCTCCATCCAGTGGAACGACAGTGGTTGGCCAAGGATGGTATGTAGCGTCCATTCGGCGTCCTTGCCCATCTTGGCTGCGATGTTGTTCCATATAGTGTCCTGGCGCTGGAAGTTGATGAGGGAGTTGTTGAGCGACAACACCTCGACGCGTTCTGGCAGTTCGGGCACGATGGTCACGCGCTCCGGCATAACCTTCATTGAGATGGCACCGTTGCCTTCCTGTGAACTTTCTGCAGGTCTAATGGGTGATCCGAAGCCTGCTCCTCCCTCACTCTGTGCCGACTGTGCGGCGATGCTGCCACTCAGCATCAGCAGCGGAGTGGCGAGCGACAATAGTCTTTGTACGTACGTTCTCATATAGTTGCAAAAGTAAGCAAATAATGAAGAGTGGGCAAGAGAATAGTGCCTAAAAATCTAAAAAACAGACCATTCGCTTTTCGTTTTTCCTTAATTCGTCTATGAAAAGGTGAGATTTGCTGAATAGATTTGTTTGGCAAGCGGTCTTTTCTTACCTTTGCACCGAACAAGATGAAGAATAACCCTATGACGAAAGAATGTTTCCTTCGCGCTCTCCAACGCCATCGTGAGCGAGTCATCTACGCTTTCGGATGGGCAGTTGTGCTGCTCAGTCCCTTTCTGATGATGTATTTCCGCTCGCGCAATAGCAGCGATCCGTTACCCTGGGGTTTTTATGGTGCGGTTTGGGCGACGATGGGGGTGTTTCTCGTTTTCTTCCTCTTTCACAACCGCTTTGTTGCGCCGCTTTTCTTCCGACCGCGCAAGGGCCGCTACTTTATCTTCGCATTCCTATTGGTACTTCTGCTTGGCGTGTTTCAGTATCTCACTTTTCCCCTCTTCGGACCACCTCCTCCCGAGAAGCGGTCCCGTCATGAGGTGATTGTCCGAGACAAGGAGGGTAAAACGGTGCGGGGCGTGGAGGTGCGTGTGCTTCGTTTTGCCAAGCCTGGCATCGTGGAGCGGGTCGATTTGGCCAGCCTCTTCATCCTTACGCTGATGTTTGGTGTCAACCTGGGCGTGAAGATTTATTTCCGTAGCGAGGATACCAGTCGTGAACTGATGCTATTGCAGCAGGAGAAACTATCCAATCAACTGAAGTATCTCAAGGCCCAGATCAACCCCCACTTCTTTATGAACACGCTCAACAACATCCATGCGCTGGTAGATATAGACCCAGGACGTGCGCAGTCATCTATTATCCTGCTTTCACGCATGATGCGCTATGTGGTCTATGAGAGCGAGAGTACTTCTATCCCGCTACAGAAGGAGGTGGAGTTTCTCTCCAACTACATCACGCTGATGCGCCTTCGTTTTACTTCCCGCGTCCACTTGACTGTTGATATGCAGCCCAAGATGCAGGGGGAAGTGCCGCCGCTGCTTTTCATCATGTTTGTGGAGAACGCCTTCAAACACGGCGTAAGTTACCAGCGCGACACGCATATCCACATCCTTATGGAGCAGGTCGGCGAACGGATCCATTTCTTTTGCGAGAATCCGAAGATCGATAGTCTCGAGGATGTACAGGGAGGCGTAGGAATGCGAAATGTCCGCAAGCGCCTCGACTTGATTTATGGTGATTGCTATACGCTCCGCATTGACGACGATCCCAACCGTTACACGGTCGATTTGACCGTGCCCATGGAGGTGAACGAGAGTAGATCGTAGGAGCGACAGGGGCGCATGAGTTGTTGATATTCAGTCCTGTACAGAAAGAAAAACATCCTTTTGTACTTCTACAAATGGGATGAGGCTACAAGTAAGGTCGCTTGTTGTATTGTTTAGCTTATTCTAGCTGTTTGCATTGTTCTGACCCAAACTTTCGGATGGTGTTTGGCCAACAGGGTTTGATACTTCTCGGTCGTCTTCTCGGAAAGTTCAATCGTTTGTTCAAGAGCATGAAGAAAGGGAAGCCCTTGCGGACTTCCCTTCCTATGGTGTGTATTGAATTTTTTATTTTATGAATTAGACGATACCCTGAGCGAGCATAGCCTTTGCGACCTTCATAAAGCCGGCGATGTTAGCACCCTTCACATAGTCGATGTAACCATCAGCCTCCGTGCCGTACTTGACGCACTGCTCGTGGATGGAAGACATGATGTAGTGGAGCTTCTCATCAACCTCCTCAGCACTCCAGTGGAGACGGATGCTGTTCTGGGTCATCTCGAGACCAGAAGTAGCAACACCACCAGCGTTGACAGCCTTGCCCGGAGCGAAGAGCTGCTTAGCCTCAACGAATGCCTCAACAGCCTCTGCGGTGCAACCCATGTTGCTGACCTCGACAACGCAGATCGGCTTGCGAGCCAGGATCTTCTTAGCGTCCTCGCCGTTGAGCTCGTTCTGGATAGCGCAAGTCATGTAGATCTCAGCCTCAGCCTCCCAAGGCTTCTTGCCAGCGTAGAAGGTAGAACCCGGGAACTTGTCAGCGTAAGGAGCGCAAACGTCGTTGCCGCTATTGCGGAGGTCGAGCATGTACTCGATCTTCTCATCATCCAGACCGTTCGGGTCGTAGATGTAGCCGTCAGGACCAGAGATGGTCACGACCTTGGCACCGAGCTGAGTAGCCTTCTTGGCAGCACCCCAAGCCACGTTACCGAAGCCAGAGATAGCAACCGTCTTGCCCTTGATGTCGATGTTACGGGTCTTCAGCATGTGCTGTACGAAGTAGAGAGCGCCGAAACCAGTAGCCTCCGGACGGAGGATAGAGCCACCAAACTCAAAGCCCTTACCAGTCAAGGTAGCACCGTGGAACTGGCTGGTGAGCTTCTTGTACTGACCGAAGAGGTAGCCAATCTCGCGGCCACCAACACCTACGTCGCCAGCGGGAACGTCACAGTCCGGGCCGATGTACTTGTAGAGCTCGCTCATGAAGGCCTGGCAGAAACGCATGATCTCAGCGTCGCTCTTGCCGCGCGGAGAGAAGTCGGAACCACCCTTACCGCCACCCATCGGGAGCGTGGTGAGAGCGTTCTTGAAGGTCTGCTCGAAACCGAGGAACTTCAGCGTGTCGAGCTTCACGGCAGCGTGGAAACGGAGACCGCCTTTGTACGGGCCAATGGCGCTGTTGAACTGTACACGGTAGCCGATGTTCACCTGAACCTCGCCCTTGTCATCCACCCAGGGTACGCGGAACATGACAACACGCTCCGGCTCTACCATGCGCTCGATGATCTTAGCGTTCTCGAACTCGGGATGCTGGTTGTAAACATCAACGATGGAGAGCAGCACCTCATGTACGGCCTGCAAGAACTCCTTCTCACCTGGATGCTTCTGCTCCAGGTCTCTCATGATTTTCTCAACTTCCATAGTAATTTTGAATGTTTAAGTTGTTATGGTCTTGTTGTTTATTTCGAGGGCAAAAGTAGGGATTTTAATCCATACTACCAAATGATTTTGCGGAAATTTTTCATAAACTTTGCTGCCCACAGAAGCCGTGAGGGCTTGTTTTGCGTCTTTTTCGTTTCCAAAACGCCAGTAACGCACGATATTTGTGACCAAAAGTTAGGTGTTTACCCATATTTTTCGTACTTTTGCCCAAAACAAAATAAATCCTAATGAGAGAACAACTACCCGACAAATGGAGCAAATTCATCATGAAAGACGTCTCGTTCGTCAATCTCATGATGCGCCGCATCTACAATGTCCTCATCGTCGCCAACCCCTATGACGCCTTCATGTTGGAGGATGACGGACGCGTGGAGGAGAAGATTTATAATGAATACACGCGCCTTGGCCTGCGCTATCCGCCCACGTTTACGCAGGTCTCTACGATCGAGGAGGCAGAGAAGATACTTAGTACGGTCAGTATAGACCTTGTCATTTGTATGCCAGGCAATGCAGACAATGATGCTTTCGACGTGGCGCGTGCCATCAAGGCCCGTTTCGCAACGATCCCCTGCGTGGTGCTCACCCCGTTCAGCCACGGCATCACGCGCCGTATGGAGCACGAGGATCTGAGCATCTTCGACTATGTGTTCTGCTGGCTGGGCAACACCAACCTCATCCTCTCCATCATCAAGCTCATCGAGGACCGGCTCAATATCGACAACGACATCCACGAGGGCAGCGTTCAGATGATCCTGCTGGTGGAGGATAGCATCCGCTTCTACTCCTCCATTCTACCCAACCTCTACAATTATATTCTGATGCAGAGTCAGAACTTCGCCACAGAGGCACTCAACCCCCATGCTGCCACGCTGAGAATGCGCGGAAGACCCAAGGTGATGCTGGCGCGCAACTACGAGGAGGCGTGGACCATTTATAATAGGTATAAGGACAATTGTCTCGGCGTGATTTCCGACGTGCGCTTCCCTTTGGCGCCGCCACATCTGCAAGGCGGATTCTATACCGACGACAAAGATCCTGAGGCTGGACTGAAACTGCTCCGCGCTATCAGGAAGGAGGATGAGTATCTGCCGCTCACAGTGGAGAGCGCGGAGAGCCATAACCGTGAGAAGGCGGAGGCTGAGGGCTTCTGGTTTGTTGATAAGAACTCCAAGAAGATCAGCGTCGATTTGCGCCATATCCTCGAAGAGCACATGGGCTTTGGCGACTTCATCTTCCGCGACCCGAAGACGAAGGCGGAAGTGATGCGCATCCACGATCTGAAAGAGTTGCAGGACAACATCTTCAAAATACCGCGCGACTCCATGCTCTACCACATCAGTCGCAACCACATGAGCCGTTGGCTCTCCGCACGTGCCATCTTCCCCGTCGCGGAGTTCCTCCGAAATATTACCTGGCACGAGCTGCAGGACGTGGACCTCCACCGCGAGATCATCTTTAATGCCATTGTGCAGTACCGGCGGATGAAGAATCAAGGTGTCGTGGCACTCTTCGACCGCAAGCGCTTCGATCGGTATGCCCACTTTGCCCGCATCGGCGACGGGTCACTGGGTGGCAAAGGACGCGGACTGGCCTTCCTCGACAACATCATCAAGCGCCATCCCGAGCTCAACCAGTATGCCAACGCCACGGTGCAGATACCCAAGACGGTGGTGCTCTGCACGGACGTCTTCGATGAGTTTATGGAGAAGAACGACCTCTATCCCTTCGCCCTCTCCGATGCCACGGACGAGGAGATTCTGCAGGCTTTCCTCCGAGCGCAGCTCCCCGACGACTTCATCGACGACTTCCTAGCCTTCTTTGCCGCTACCAATGCCCCAATAGCCGTGCGATCCAGTTCGTTGCTGGAGGACTCCCACTACCAGCCCTTTGCCGGGGTCTATGCCACCTATATGATTCCTTTCCTGGAGGACAAGAAGGAAATGCTCCGAATGCTTGCCTGTGCCATCAAGGCCGTCTATGCTTCGGTCTTCTACCGTGACTCCAAGGCCTATATGCTGGCTACTAGCAACGTCATCGACCAGGAGAAAATGGCGGTGGTCTTACAGCAGGTGGTGGGCAAGCAGTATGATGGGCGCTTCTATCCCAATATCTCAGGTGTCATCCGCTCGATCAACTACTATCCCGTTGGCAACGAGAAAGCCGAGGAGGGTGTGGTCTCCCTTGCCCTGGGACTGGGAAAGCACATTGTGGAGGGTGGGCAGTCGATACGCCTCTCGCCCTATCATCCAAAAAACGTGATGCAGATGAGCGAACTCCATACTGCCCTGAGGCAGACGCAGACCGACTTCTATGCCATCGACACGCGCCACATAGGCGAAGACTTCAAGGTGGACGATGGTTTCAACATACTCAAACTGGGGGTGAGGGAGGCCGAGAAGGACCATGCGCTTCATTTCATCGCCTCCACCTACGACCCACAGGACAATGTGATCCGCGACGGACTATGGGAGGGTGGTCGCAAGATCATCTCCTTTGCTGGCGTGCTCCAGCAGGGAGTCTTCCCCCTGCCCAAGCTGATGCAGCTCTCCATGCAACTTGGTGCCGACGCGATGAAGCGCCCTGTAGAGATAGAGTTTGCCTGTAACCTCAATGCCGATCGCACGGGCGAGATGTACCTGCTGCAGATACGTCCCATCGTGGAGGAAAACCAGGCGGTCGTCGAAAACCTGTCGCAGATCGCCGATGATCAGTGTCTGCTCCGGACGGATATGGCGCTGGGTCATGGCGAGTCGCACGAGGTGAGGGATGTGGTCTATGTGAAGACTTCCGAGGGGTACAATCCGCTCGAAAACAAGGAGGTGGCGCAGGAAGTAGAGACTTTCAACCGCCAGTTTGCCGACGATGGCGATCGCTATGTCCTCATCGGCCCAGGCCGCTGGGGCTCCAGCGATCCGGGATTGGGTATTCCTGTGAAATGGTCCTCAATCTCCGCAGCCAGCGTCATAGTGGAGCTGGGTATCAAGGGATATCAGATCGACGCCTCGCAGGGCACGCACTTCTTTCAGAACCTCACATCGTTTGGTGTCGGCTACTTCACTATCAACGCTTGGCGTGGCGAGGGTATCTGTCGTACCGACAGGCTCGACGCGCTCCCTGCCGTCGAGGAGACGAAGCATGTGCGCCATGTCCGCTTCCCCCATGCGTTCCGTATCTTGGTAGACGGACAGAAGCAGCGCGGCCTTGTGGCCTTGGACGAGGCCGACCTGCCGAAGTCCGAGTAAGGAAGTATTGGGGTTAGAAATGTCGCAGGTCTCTTGGCTGAAACATGAAAGACGCCAGGGCTAGAAACATAAAAGGGCAACAGGATGGAAAGCACTGACTTTCCACCCTGTTGCCCTTTCATGTGGAGTGAGATAAAAAGTTTATAAGCCGTAGCCTCCTGTCCGAGGTTACACAAAGGTGATTTTGCCGAAGGAGGACGGGCGATGGAAGTCGGGATGGTCGCAATCGACGGGATTCCACGACAAGAAGTGCGGTTTGGCCAGTTTGTCGCCACACTTGTAGAAGTTGGCCCGCATCGTCATGCCGCGCGGATGGCGCAGATGGTGAGAAGTCATCACGTCGAGTGGGATGATGAGGGCTACTTCCCAGGTCTGTCGTCCATTTTTTTCCTTGAACGTCTTGCGGCCAAAGGAGGTCCAGCGCTTCACGTTGTGGTAGTGGATAGCTGCCACCTGCTTGCGCCCCTCGCGTGTCATGCCGCAGGCGATATACATCTTCCCTGCCGCGTTGCATTCGAAGTTGTAGTAGGGGCCGTCTTCGAAAGGCTGGAGGAAAAACTCGCAGCAACTGTCCTCCCATACCCTTCCACCGTCGTCATCGGCCACGGCGGCGACACTTTCCTCCGTCACGACATAGTGGAGCAGGATACAGTCGTCGACGTAGGAGATCCTAAACTTGACGGTCGGTTTGTAGGGGTATTGACCAGACCAGTTGGCGTGGTCGAGCGGGATGAAGGGAATGTGAAATTGGTCGAGTGTCTCCGGCACCAAGCATGCGCGTGAAGGTTTCGTGGAGATCATTTTGATAAGTATCTGTTGCATGAGGAGAAGATTTTTTGTAAGCGAATAGGAAAAGAGTGTAAGACGATCCTGCGTGGTCAGTCCATCTTGAGCCATTTCCCACGCGCGATGCGCCACAGGAAGAGCAGTCCGCGCACGGTCAGTTCGATGGCCATGGCCACCCAGACACCGCGAAGACCGAAGTGGGGAGCCATGGCGGCTGCGAGTGTCAGTCGTACGAACCACATTGAACCGAGGTTGATGAGCGAGGGCCTTAGCGTGTCGCCCGCACCCACGCAGACGCTATAAGAGACGATGGCGGCTGCAAAGAACGGTTCGGCGAAGGCTTCGATACGCAGCACTTCGGTGCCCAGCGTGCGAATCTCGTCCACAGGCGAGAGCAGACCAATCATCTCTGGGGCAAAGACATACATCACCACGCCCATCAGCGCCATGACGATCATGCCAGTGGTGACGGTCATCTTGGCAAAAGACCGGCAGAGGTCGGCACGCCGTGCCCCCACGCTTTGTCCGATAAGGGTCGTGGCAGCGTCTCCAATGCCGTAGCCCGGCATGTAGCAAAGGCTTTCGGCCGTAATAGCAAAGGAGTTAGCGGCAATGGCGATGTTGCCAAGAGGTGCCACAATCGTGGTGGAGACCACCTGCGCCCCGTTCATCAGGAGATACTGGAAAGCCATTGGCGCACCCAGTCCGCAGGCGTGGCGGATATAGTCCCAGCACCATGTGAATCGCTCCACGTCCTGTCGCCAGGCGAGGATCTTGCTGCGAAACACGGCGAAATAGAACAATGGGATGGCAGCGGCGACAAAGGCCATAAGTGTGCCCAGAGCCGCGCCTTCTACACCGAGTCCCAGTCCCCAGACGGTCATTTCGTGGCCGAAGACGGAAAGGGTGCGTGTGGGGAAAATGAAGAAGAAGTTGAAAATCACGTCGAAGCAGCACATCAGCACGGCGATGGCGCTGGGGCGACGTACGTCGCCACTCACCTTGAGCATGGAGGCGGAGAGGTGCTCTATCAGATGGACCGGGACGGCGAAGGAGAAGATTAGAAAATACATCGACGCATCGTGCTGGATATCGGCTCCTCCGCCCAGCCAGCGGGGTAGGGGAAACGCTATCAAGGCGGCGATGGCCATGAGCAGGAGGCCGATCAAGAGACCGAAGGCATAGCCATGGCGCATGACGGCCCGTGCCCGTGTGAAGTCGTTAGCCCCGATAAAGTGGGCGGCTTGTACGCTGAAGCCCATCGAGACGGAACCGACGAGCGATCCGAAAAGCCAGGTGGCCGGCTCTACGAGACCGATGGAGGCCGAGGCTTCCGCTCCCAGACTGCCCACCATCGAAGCGTCGATGTAGAACATCAGCACCGTGGTGACCTGTGCCAGGATAGAGGGTATACTCAACTGGACGATGAGATTTAGTTTCTCACCGCCCGTGAGCTTTTCGCCCGCCCGGAGCTTTGCCAGGAGTGCGTCCGATACCTTTTTGGAAAACCGCTGACTCACCGTCTTTTTGTCCTCAGCTTATCGGCACACCCCGACCATTCGTAGGTCGAAAATCAAGTTGGAGTAGGCGGGGATGGAAGATCCCGTCTGCTTGGTCTTGCCGTAGCCCAGCGTGAAGGGGATATAGACCATCCAGTGGTCGCCTGCCCGCATCTTCATGACGGCTGTGGCGAAACCATCCTTCTGATTGCTGATCTTGAGGATGGTAGGATTGGATGTGACGGGACTGAAAGTGCCTGAGTAGGAGGCGTCGAAGCGGTAGCCTGCCGTGTAGGTCGGAGAGGGAATCAGGTGGCCCTCATAGTGGACTTTCACGGAGTCGGTGAAGGCGGCGCGGTCTGTGCCCGTGCCGTTCTCCAGCACATGGACGATGATGTGCTGCATCTCTCCATACTGCACCGTGCCGTGCGTCGGCTCCAGTCCGTCGATGGCCCAGTAGGGGATCACCTTCCATGTTGTGTCGCCCTGGGCGATGCGACTCTTGGTGGCCGTGTAGAGATCCTTCCAGTAGTTTTCGTTCTTCACTTGCCAGTCGGCATACTCGTCCACGGTGTCCTCATTGTCGTCGGAGCAGGAGGCGAAGCCCAACACGCCTGCCAGCAGGGCCAGCAAGGGGAGCAGGTCTTTGAATGTCTTCATCTTATGTTATTATGCAAAATTCGCCCAGCCACGCCCCTCCCAAACCAATAGGGCAGGAGGCGGGACGTGGATGGGCGGCAATGGGTAATGGATTACTGCAATTTCTTCAGCAGGCTGGTGATGCTGACGCGGTCCTCGATGATCTCGCGGAGCTTCTCCACGGGGACGCGCTCCTGCTTCATCGAGTCGCGATAGCGCAGCGTGACCGTGCCCTCGGTGAGGGTATCGCCATCGACGGTGACGCAGAACGGCGTACCGATGGCGTCCTGGCGGCGGTAGCGCTTGCCGATGGAGTCCTTCACCTCGATGTGGGTGTTGAAGTGGAACTTCAGGCTGTCGACGATCTCCTGTGCCTTCTCGGGCAGTCCGTCTTTGTTGACGAGCGGCAGGACGGCACACTTCACGGGAGCCAAAGGCTCGGGCAGGCGCAAGACGATGCGCTCAGATCCGTTGTCGAGCTTCTCCTCGGTGTAGGAGTGGCAGAGGATGGTGAGGAACATGCGGTCCACGCCGATCGATGTCTCTATGTCATACGGGGTATAGCTCTCGTTGGTATCGGGGTCGAAATACTTGATGGAGCGTCCAGAGAACTTCTCGTGCTGCGAGAGGTCGAAGTCGGTGCGCGAGTGGATACCCTCCACCTCCTTGAAGCCAAACGGCATGTGGAATTCGATGTCGGTGGCGGCGTTGGCGTAGTGGGCGAGCTTCTCGTGGTCGTGGTAGCGGTAGTTTTCGTTGCCCATGCCGAGCGCCTGGTGCCAGGCCAGACGATGCTTCTTCCAGTAGTTGAACCACTCCATCTCCGTGCCGGGCTTGCAGAAGAACTGCATCTCCATTTGCTCAAACTCGCGCATGCGGAAGATGAACTGGCGGGCCACGATCTCGTTGCGGAAGGCCTTGCCGATCTGGGCAATGCCGAAGGGCAGCTTCATGCGGCCCGTCTTTTGCACGTTGAGGTAGTTGACGAAGATGCCCTGTGCGGTCTCCGGACGCAGATAGACCGTGTTGTTGGCGTCGGCAGCGGCACCAAACTGAGTGGCGAACATGAGGTTGAACTGGCGTACGTCGGTCCAGTTTTTCGTGCCGCTGATCGGGCAGACGATGCCCTCGTCGAGGATGATCTGCTTCAGTTCCTCCAGGTTGGGACCCTGCATGGCCTCCGTGTAGCGCTCGTGGAGGTCGTCGCGCTTCTTCTGGTAGTCGAGGACGCGGGGGTTGGTGGCACGGAATTTCTCCTCGTCGAAGCTCTCGCCGAATCGCTTGGCAGCCTTCTTGACCTCCTTGTCGATCTTCTCCTCATACTTGCCGATCTGGTCCTCGATGAGGTTGTCGGCACGGTAGCGCTTTTTCGAGTCGCGGTTGTCGATCAAGGGGTCGTTGAATGCATCGACATGGCCGCTGGCCTTCCACACCGTGGGGTGCATGAAGATGGCGGCGTCGATACCGACGATGTTGGAATGGAGGAGCACCATGGACTTCCACCAGTACTCCTTGATATTATTTTTCAGCTCCACGCCGTTCTGACCGTAGTCGTAAACGGCGGCGAGACCATCATAGATTTCAGAACTCGGAAAGACAAAGCCATACTCTTTGCAATGGCTTACTATCTTCTTGAATACATCTTCCTGTGCCATAACGCTTTTTGATTTGAATGTTATTTAACTGCAAAGGTACGGTTTTTCCCCCAATCGGGGAGCATTGCGGCGTGAAAACTTGCTAAAGGCCGCTTGCTTTCGTGTCTTTGGCAGTCGGGGGGCCGATTACTTGCCGACAAACTTGCTTTCGATATACTTTTGGAACGTCTCGCGGTAGAGGTCGCCGATGGGCACTTCCGCGTCGTTGTCGAGGGTGATGCGGCTCTTGCTGATCTCGCGGATGCGCCGGAGGTTGACCATCCACGAGCGGTGGACGCGCATGAAGGAGGCGTGCGGCAACCGCTCCTCGAGTTTCTTCATGCTCATGAGCACCACCACGGGGCGGTCTCGGCTGACGAGGTGGATCTTCAGATACTCGCTCATGCCCTCCACGCAACGGATGTCGGAGACCGCCACGCGCATCACCTTGTACTCCGTCTTGAGAAAAATGTCGTCGTTCTCGTCTATCTCCGACGCGCTGGCGGCAGCTGCTTCCTCCTGGTGGAGCAGGTCATACTGGCGGTGGACACGCTCGGCAGCCTGCTGAAACTCTTCGAAGCTGAAGGGCTTGAGAAGATAGTCGTCCGCATCGACCTTATAGCCCTCGACGGCATACTGGCTGTAGGCGGTGGTGAAGACGACCAGCGGGCGCGGGTTGAGGGCACGCACGAAGTCCAGGCCGTTGAGGTCAGGCATGCTGATGTCGCAGAAGATGGCGTCAACGGACTCCTTCTGCATCAGCGTGTGGGCGTCGATGGCGCTCTGGCATTCGCCGACCAGTTCCAGGTAGGGTGTCTTTTTGATATAGGCGGCCAACTGCTGCAGGGCGAGCGGCTCGTCGTCGATGGCTAATGTTCGTATCATGACCTTTCTCTACATATATAAATAGTGGGAAATCGACATTCTGTCCAGGCGGAGACTTGTGGTCTCGCTGTGGAGGGTGTGGCAAGGTCCCTTGCCTGCTCCTGCTAAAGAATGAGAAAAGCATGGAACTTGTGCCATGACGATGGCCGTGGCACAAGCTCCATGAGCGAGGCGTGATTACAGATGGAGGTCGTGACCCATGCGGTCGCGCTTGGTCTTGAGGTATCTGTAGTCGTATTCCGTGGCCGGCACCTCGATAGGCACGTTCTCGACGATCTCCAGTCCATAGGCCTCCAGTCCCACGCGCTTCTTCGGGTTGTTGGTCATGAGGCGCATCTTGTGCACGCCAAGGTGGCGGAGCATCTGCGCGCCGCAGCCATAGTCGCGCTCGTCGGGCTTGAATCCGAGGTGAGTGTTGGCATCGACGGTGTCGTAGCCCTCCTCCTGCTGAAGCTTGTAGGCGGCAATCTTGTTCATCAGTCCGATGCCGCGGCCCTCCTGCTGCATGTAGATGAGCACACCTTTGCCCTCCTTGTCGATCATCTCCATGGCCTTGTGGAGCTGGTCGCCGCAGTCGCAGCGCTTCGATCCGAGGATGTCGCCCGTGGCGCAGGAGGAGTGGACGCGTACGAGGATCGGCTCTTCTTCGTTCCATTCACCCTTGATGAGCGCCATGTGCTCCAGTCCGTTGCTCTGCTGGCGGAACGGGATGAGGTGGAAGTTGCCATAGCGGGTGGGCAGCTCCACTTCCTCGCCGACCTCGATGAGGCACTCCCGCTTCAGGCGGTAGGCGATGAGGTCGCGGATGGAGATGATCTTCAGGCCCCACTCCTTGGCTTTCTCCTGGAGCTGCGGCATGCGTGCCATCGTGCCGTCCTCGTTCATGATCTCCATCAGGGCAGCCACGGGGCGGAGGCCGGCCAGCTTGCAGAGGTCAATGGAGGCCTCCGTGTGGCCGCTACGGCGCAGCACACCGTTGTCCTGAGCGTAGAGCGGGTTGATGTGGCCGGGGCGACCGAAGGTCTGCGGTGTGGACTCGGGGTCGGCCAGGGCCAGGATAGTGGCCGCACGGTCTGCTGCCGACACGCCCGTGGAGCACCCCTCGAGTTTGTCGACGGTGACCGTAAACGGCGTGCCGAGCATCGACGTGTTGTCCTGCACCTGGTGTGGCAAGTCCAGTTCCTCGCAACGGCTCAGTGTCACGGGTGCACAGAGCACGCCGCGCGCGTTCTTGAGCATGAAGTTCACCTTCTCGGGTGTGATCTTCTCGGCGGCAATGATGAGGTCTCCCTCGTTCTCGCGGTCCTCGTCATCGACGACAATCACGAATTTACCCTCCTTGAAGTCTTCCAGCGCAGCCTCAATGCTGCTGAGTTTGAAATCTTCCATTTCTATCTTTTCTTTATTTATGATTCTTATAAGTGTTCACATTCGTATTCACGTCCTCACGCGTTCATCTTCCCCACCTCCTGCACGATCATCTCGTTGGCAGATCGTATGGCCTGCAGGTCGTGGTGCAGTCTGAGGCGGAAACTCCACATCCTGCAGTAGAGGAAGAGGCCCACGGGCACGACGACTGCTGCCGCGATGTTCATCCACTTGTGCTCGAAGGGCCGCGTATGGGCCTTGACGGCGAGGATGGGGTAGCGGTTGAGGGCCGTGAGGATGATGCGGTTGCGCGTGTTGCCCAGGTCTTCGATGACCTGCTCCATCTCCTCGCTGATGCGCTCTATCTCGTGGTCGGGCTGGTAGTGGAAAAACGTCTTGATCACGTTGGGCGGCGACTTGAGTCGGTGCTTGCGCTCGTATTCGGCTATCTCGCCGTTCATGCGCGTGAGGCGCTCGGCGTCGGCCGTGTAGTCGGGCGTCTCGATGATGACCTCCTTGCCGCTGACGTGGCGCTGCTCCCTGAGGCCCAGCAGCCGCATGAAGAGGCTGCGGTAGGCGTCGAAGTTGAAGACCGTGGAGTCTTTGTTGGCCTTGTAGGTGATAAACAGGGCCGTCGGTATCAGCACGGCGGGCGAGAGCCCCTTGCCAAACCATATCGCCCACGATCCCTGGCGCGCCATGCGGTAGCCCGTGTTGTCGAGGATATAGAAGATGATATAGACCACGACGGCCACGATGATGGGGATGCCCAGTCCGCCCTTGCGGATGATGGCTCCCAGGGGCGCGCCGATGAAGAAGAAGATGATGCATACCAGGGCGAGCGAGAACTTGTTGATATACTCTATCTCGTGCTGGCGTATGTCTTTGTCCAGGTCGCTCGTGATCATGCTCTTGAACTGCAGGTCGGTCAGTTCGGCCTGCACGGTGCTCAGCGCCCTGTCCACGCACATGCGGCGTGCGTCTTGGCTCTGGCGTGCGAAGAGCGTGTCGAAGTCCATTGTCTTGGCTGCCGCCTCTTGCCGTGCCATCTTCAGCAGGTGGGGTGTGAGGGGGCGTCCCTCGTAGTAGAAGTTGTCGGCGTCGCGGAGGTACATCTTGCCGATGCTGTCGCCCGAGAGGTTGAGCGAGTCGATGTCGGTCTGTATTTGCTGCAGGCTCTTCGTGCGCGCGTTGCCTGCCAACCCTGCCGCGTCGGTCAGGCTGAAGTCGCCGTCGAAGTCCATGATGAGGCGTTTGTGGACGAACGTCTCGCGGCGGTAGGGCACGGCTGCGCTTCCCGAGAGCTCCTCGGACCGCATGTTCTCAAACCACTCTCCGCTATAGAGGTTCATCACGAGGTGCTTCTTCTCGGCAGTAGATTGGAGCATGCCGGAGTCGGCCAGGATGATGGCCTGGTCCTCGTACGACTCGGTCATGCGGTAGATCATGATGTTGTAGAGTTTGCCCGTCTGCAGGTCTTTCTTTCCCACGTAGATGTTGGTCTGGGGGATGCCATCGTAGAAGATGCCCTCCGGTATCTCCAGCTCCGGACTTTTCTGCTTCATCGACAGCATGAGCTGGGCGAGCTTCAGCTGGGCGTTGGGGGCGACGTTGTTCTGGAAATAGAACGAGACGAAGGCGATGCAGACGCTCACGACGATCAGTCCGCGCATCGACTGGAGCAGGGAGATGCCTGCCGCCTTGATGGCTGTCAGCTCGCTGCTCTCACCCAGGTTGCCGTAGGTGATGAGCGAACTGAGCAGGATGGCCAGGGGGAGGGCCTGCGGCACCATGATCAGGGCCATGTACCAGAAAAACTCCGCCAGTACATCGACGGAGAGACCCTTGCCGATAAGCGTATCGACATAGCGCCACAGAAACTGCATCATCAGCACGAAGAGGCTGATGAAGAACGTGCCGGCAAACAGTTGGCCGAACTGGCGGGCGATGAATAGGTCTAATTTCTTGATCCGAAACATATCGTTGGTGGTCGCCCGTGAGCGTGGGCCGCCCCCGCAAAGGGGGTGGCGGCATGGCGCAAGGCGGTTACGAAATGCAAAATTACGAAAAATATTCGACGTGTGCTTCTTTTTTCGTTTTTTTAATCCCAAATCGCTCGTTGAGGCCTTCTTGCGTTTTTGGTTGTCACATTTTTGGTCCTTAATCGCTTTTTTTCATGGCCTATATGGCCAGACCTTTGTCTGGCGAAAACGAAGAAGTAGGAGGCTGGCGCCGTGGCGGTGCTTGCCTCCTACTCCGATAGGTTGTGTGTCCTCGTCTTTAATGAGGACTTTATCGCTTCAGTACCTTCTTGCCATTGACGATGTTGATGCCGTGCTGCAACGAGCGCAGTCTCTGGCCCTGAAGGTTGAAGATGCCCTCCCGAGGAGTGGTGGCGGGCTGGTCGGCTACGCCCTGGATGGACGTGGCGGGCAGCACCTTGGCCTTGGCGGCCTGCACGATCTCTCCCGTCGCGCCGTCTATGAGCAGGACGGCGGCCCAGAGGTTGTCGTCCTCGTCGTGGTAGGGAGCGTCGATGGAGTAGGCGTGCTCATAGGCTTGCTCCGCCTCAATGGTCTGCGGGAGCACGTCCTCCATGCCCTCCGGCGAGGGGTAGATACCGAGTGCCACGTCGTCCACCTTGATCTCCGCCTTCTTGGGCAGGTCCTCGAAACCGCCCATCTCGCCATTCTCGCCGCCCGCATAGTAGTTGTTCTGCGTGATGGGCAACTGGTCCTCACAGACGACGTAGGCCATACGATAGTTATTCTCCTGCTTGGTGGTAAGGAACGTCGTGGTGGTATGGAAACTAATGGTGCCGTCGGCCAACTGTGCCGTGAACTGGATGTCGCACTCTGCCTTCTCGTCCATCGCCTTCAGGCGGCGCTCCAGGTTGGCGGCCTCGGGGATGAAGGCTTTGCCGCTGCGGTTGGCGAGGCAGTTGGGATAGCCGTCGAAGTATTTCGCCAGCCAGGTCTTGTAGTTGTTGACCGTGTACATGTCGCCGTTGTGCACGGCGATGCCGATGAATTGGTCGGGATAGGTCGCGTTCATGTAGCGCAGGCCCACGATGCCCTTCACGCACCATCCGCACCAGGCGCCTGTTCCCTCTTCCACTACCATGCGGCGCGTGTAGAACGACTCGGCGCGGGTGATGTTGACGTAGGAGGCGCTGCAGGCCGTCTTCAGAGGTTGGGCCTCGTCGATGAGTTCCAGTTCCAGACGGATCGCTCCCTTCTTGGCGTCCTCGCCCAACACCTTGTCGAGGTCAGCGGCAGAGATGTGGATGGCCACGGTCTGCTGGTCCAGCCCCTTCAGGCCGTTGGTCAGCACCGTCTTGCCCACCAGCTTCCCGTTCCATGTGCAGACGACGGCGGGGCGTGCCATCATGGTCTGCGACTGGTTGGCGATGGTGGCATAGAGGACGGCGTCCTCGTCGAGGTGCAGCAGCGAGGTCTCGGCTTGAGCGGCAAGGATCTTAGCTCCCTCTGCTTCGCCTGTCTGGATGAGGCTGGCAGCCGTCTGGTTATCGCGATATCCTGCGTCCGATCCGCCCGTATGGGCAAGGGCGGTCTGTCCTCCTATGCCCAGGAGGAACGTGAGGAACAATGTGGCGTAAATGCTTTTTCTGTTCATGATCTTGATAAATTGATGAATATTGTGATCGATTTGTTTGGTAATGGTGTCTTGATGCTGCTTGGCGGGCGCAACAAGGGGTTCCCCTCCTATGGCCGCATGCAGCTTGATTTATTCGCATGCAAAGGTATTGTTTTTTCTCCAACCTATGAAATTATGCCGAGATATTTTTGCGCGTGCGCCATCGCGTCGCTTTAGAATACTTGATGATGAGCGGGAAGTATTCACGATTCGTTCACGATTCGTTCGGGATGGTCTCGGGATGCGTTCGGGATGGCGAAACCCTCGAAAGGGGTGCTTTTGTGCTTCTCTGAGGGCGGCAAAAACAACAAAAATGGCTTCTTGGATAAAAAATCATGCGGAAAATTTGGACGGTTCGTTTTTTCTTCGTAACTTTGCACTCGCTTTTGAAAATCATCCACGAGGGTGAGAGTTGTAGAAGCAAAGTTGGCGGGATAGCTCAGCTGGTTAGAGCGTCGGATTCATAATCCGGAGGTCGAGGGATCGTGACCCCCTCCCGCTACATTTTGAGGAGAGTTGTGCAAAGCACAACTCTTTTTTCTTTATCTCCCCCTACAGTCTTCAGAGTCGATCCCAAGTATTGCAAGAGACAAAAATCAATCTTTGCAAGTGGAATATTTCGATACTCGCTTGGTGAACTTGTACTGTGCGTTTTTACCTAAATGGCAAAAATATTTCTCTTTTATTTGTTGTGTTTGTTTGCGGTTTGAATCCGCCATGAGGCGCATGTCGTGACGGCAGGCGTCGTCGGAAGTGTCAGCTTGCTTTTGGGCAGAACTTAGGGAAGAATATGGGGAAAGGCAGTAATGGACAGTTTTTGGCTGATGCGGCCTTTGTTAAATGGATACGGAGAAAAAGTTAATGGGTCGTTAATTCATGCTAATCGTCTTGCTTTTGGCAGGGTGTGGGATTATCTTTGTATAGTTGCTGCGCCTTGACAAATGATGTGTCAGTCATCTTTGCATGAAAGATGGGGTGTAGCGAGTAAACAAAATGTAAAATATAATACAAAGAAATATTGATGAAAAAGTTAAATATCTTGTTAAAAACCTCAGTTGGGAGTCGTCTCGTATCATTCTCGTATCGATCCCGTATTGATTCCGTATTGATCCCGTATCAATCCCGTATTGTTCTCCTATCGTTCTCCTATCGTTCTCGCTTCCGGAAGCGGAAACGATACGGAAACGATACGTAAACGATATTTGTTCGAAGGGAGGTTGATACGTGGTTGATACGTGGTCGATACGTAGGGGATACGTGGAGGCAGGGTTCCTGGGGGGGGCAAGCCGCTGCATCTACCATAGGCAAACTTGTCGATGGTGTATCCACAAGTAGCTCCTTTGATGGCCTTGGAGGTAGTGTCAGTACTGCAAGTATGAAGGGCTGGGGGAAGAGGCCAATTTGGTTAGTTTGACTACGGACAGTTCTTCTAACGCTATTATTTCTCTTTGTGAGTTGCCACATAATGATTGTTTTTACCTTTTACTCGGTCTTGCACATTCTTGGTGACGAACACCAAATGGATGATGCAGGTAGCTGGGAGTCAAATTACCAATCTTTTATTAGGGGGGCAAAGATAGTAATAATATTTTAGTTGTCTCTCTCTTTTCTCATTTTTCCGTATTGCGCCTACGCTTTTATCGAATGGACCATGTTTTTTCTCTTAACTTCAAAAAATCTTTCTGATTTTTTGGGGTTGTTCAATATTTCTTTGTAAATTTGCCCATGTGAGCCGCGTCCGATACCTTATAGGCTGAAGCTGGCGCGGCCCTTGTGGCCGTCCGAAAATGCAGAAGTCCGCAGAGGTGGGACAGATCTGCTCATGAGGAGCAGTTGACAGTGGGAAACCATTTGTGGATTAGGCGTTTACTAAGCGCTTTGTTCTTGACGCATAGAAATCTTGCAACCTTCTAATCAGTCAAAGAACATGGCAGCGGTAGATGTTCATGGGTGTGTATTCACCAGCCGGCGGTGTACCTTATCATATATAAGGTATGCCAAAGGTGCGGTATACATACAGGCGTGGGCTTCTGCGTTGCTCGTTCTGACTGATTGGGCAATGCAAGAGCCTCTATGCGTGGAACGGGTGACTAAAGTTCCACGCTTGAACCAGTATGTATTTTGTAAGTATCTGTAAATCAAAAGAAACTTTACGGCATCAAGCGTAAATGATACCATAAAGTTCCCATTGTCTGCGAGAAATCAATCTTGCGTTGTTTATATCAGAAGATGAATAGTTTGCTGCAAATCAGCGATTAACATCCATTAACTCATTTTTTGCTGTTTCAATGGCTTTAACCCAAGTTTGATCCCTCACTAAAGGTTTTTCTTGCTATCCAACGTTTTACG
>ENA-ORML01001134-ORML01001134.1-human-gut-metagenome-genome-assembly--contig:-NODE-1134-length-25063-cov-2.608605_pt1 | contig 25063 bp, 25 predicted proteins | sample MGYA00242103_ERZ508995 | MGnify/ENA primary metagenome ERZ508995 (study PRJEB26280, sample SAMEA2338702) | human gut metagenome | biome: human gut; feature: human-associated habitat; material: faeces... | reverse complement strand
TAGACCATTAAGGTCGCCTTGCATATGTTGAATTCTCACTTGATTTGGGTCAATAGACAGTGTGATAAACCTATCCTGATTTTGAATTGTGTAAATAGATTTCTTTGTGCCGTTAATATCCAGCCAGATTTGTCCAGAAGATTGACTCAGTTCCAGATAATATGACGTACCTGTGGAATCTTGTCCGTTTGCCTTATAAATGCTTGCATTATCTTCTTCGCAGTAGAAACAGATCGTATGTGTAATCGTGCTTGGTAAATTGATCGCCTGTCCTGTGATTTCACGATAGGTTAAACTGTTTCCAGCCGCAAGTTTCAAATATACATTATCGTAATAGAGATTAAACGGATATTCCAGCTCATAGGAATAATCATCATTAGACGGAACGCCGAAAACATAGTAGATATTTGACCATTGCACCAAAACACCAGAATCTTCTGTCTGCTTTGACGTAACAACAGATTCAAACGGTTCTACGGAATAAGAAACAGTAATTGTCTGATATTCTGTCTGGATTGATGTTCCATTTGCCATCCAACAGTGAACCATGATTTCATACTCTTCACCGTTTAAGAATCCATCATAGGAAACTTTTACATCAGATGAGTAGACGTTTCCAGACGTGATGGTGTCAACCATAACTTCGCCGGTTGTTTTATTTTTGATGATCCAGCCAAATCTTTCAACACCAACGCCCTGAGCCTGTGTCACCGTTGCTTTAAATGTGTGTTGTTTCTGCGTCAACGGAGACGGAAATGAATCAATGGCTACTGTGGCCGTTGCATATGCTTTGAATACATTGTCAAATGACTCATAAAAATCATTATCAGACCAATAAGATGTAATTGTCCACTTGTATTCTTCGCCATTTATCATGCCAGAAGTTGATGGCACAGTCACCGATAACTGGTTTTCTGTGCCATCAAAATTTACTGGATATAGGGGTGTGTCTAATGTGACAATGTTAGTATCATATACATTGGTACTTGCAGAGTCATTTTTCATAATATGCAAACGGTATTTTGTAGTCGGGCTTGTTCCGTTGATCTTACAAGTAAAAATGTTATCTACTGTCGCATCAACTGTATAATCTGATGTTAAAGTTGACGGAATCAAACTAGATGGTCTAAATTGTCCCACGCATTACACCCCTTTCATAACAGGAATATATCTCTTCAAAACAGAAGAAATGGAATTGAAATCTTCGTTGGAAATCTTGCTTACAATGTCACCATTTAGAACAATATTGTGGCTGTCGGTATAGGAGGTTTGGCTGTGCGATACAATGCCACTAAGAGCACTCATGATTCGGTTGAGACCGGAAGAATTGTTCATGATTTTCGTCAGAGCTTCCGCAGAGTTTAAGAATTCCCTCGATTTTGTTGGACTCAACAATTTGGAAGCAATGTCTGGCTCAAATACCACCTCATCCTTTTCTGTCGCCTTAATACCACCAAGTCCATTCAGAACTCCGCCAGTATCATAGCTCTTTTTCCAATCTGGATTGGGGTCTTTTCCACCATAAACATCTTCAACCTTCTGGTCACGATAATCCTCAATCTTGTCAAGGACTTTCTGCGAGGCACCTTGTTCTTTCAAGTCGTTATACGCCTGTGAGTAGTCAACAGATGGGTCATAGCTGGGAATATATCCAGAAGAACCATCTTTGTAGTTGTCGGGGTCGCTTCCCACGTCTTCCATGAAGTCTTTCTGGGAGCCACCACCCCCGCCTCCTCCGCCGCCACCGCCGAAGGAATAACCGCCTCCGCCACCGGATGAACCCTTAGAACCACCAATGCTTCCGCCACCAACCATACTAGACAATCTATTAACAAGGCTCAACAAAGAATCGCCAGTTTTGTTGATAATTTCAGACAGTTGCGGCAAGTTGTTTGTATTGATAACTTCAAGAATTTGGTCCATAGCAGACGCTTCTGTGGTAAGTTGCTTTTCAATTTCTTCCCACTGTTCACGAAGGGCTTCAAATTCTGCCTCTTGCGCACCCTTTTGCATTTCAAGGCTTGCTATCATCTGGTCATAGTTGTCAATAACAGATTGTTGACGAAGCTCAATTTGCGCCTGACGATAGTTATACTTTGCTTCTTCAAGCTGTTCTTCTGCATCTGCAACGGCTTCATGATCTGCCACCCACGTCCACTGACCATTCTGGTACATACGGACATTTCGATTGGCCAATACTTCTTGCAGATTTGCTTGCGCACGAATCAAATTCAATTCTGCGTTTGCAACCTGATATTCCATCAGTTTATAGTTGTACTGGCGTTCGTATTCGTCCGTGATAATATCGGCCTTGTAGATTTCATCTTCGGTCAAAGATGATAGTTGTGACAGATAATTGGAGTATAGAGCGTCACAATCAGCGGCAATACCTTGTAGCTTTGATGATAGCTTGTTGTAATCATCTTCATTGAACAGTGTCTTACGAAGTGTTTCATCAAGATAAGCATATTTAGACTTTGAGGTTGCAAGATCAACATCAATTTCATGTTGCAGTTCCGCTACCTCATTGATGGAGTCATAATACGATTTCGTAAGATCACGCATAGACTCCAGTTTCTTGATTTGGTAGTCGTAATAGTCAAGAAGTTTATCGAGTCTATCTTCTGCCTCGTCAATAAGGTCATTGATTGCGTCTTTTAACTTATCAAGCGCATCTTCGACGGCCTCACGTTCTTCTTCTTCCTTTTCTTTCTGATAATCGGCAAGATCATCAATCAGGTCTTTTCTTGCGTTATAATATTCCCAATACTGTCTTTGCAGGTCTTGGATAGTTTCTGATTCGTCGTCATATCCTTGCTTTCTGTAATTATCTGCTTCTTCATGAACACGAGCCATCAGTTGGCCATAGATTTCAATTTGTTCATTGATCTTTTGCTGATATTGCAGTTCAGTGTCAGCATTATCTTTGTAAACACCCGCCCACTGTTCTGCAAGAAACTGGCGATGCTCAAGAATTCTAATTTCTCTTTCAAATGCCGATTCAACATCTTCCGTAGAGGATGAACTGCTTCCACCGCTCTTTGAAGAACCCTTGGTCTTTTGATTGATAATATAGTCAACGGCAGTATCATAGGCATCCATGTTTGCAATGGACGTTTTTAAATCTTCATGCGCTTCTCTTAGCTGATTGACATATTCAACCTGCTCTTTCCATTTAGCTTGATTGGAATAGAATGTCTCCATGTCTTTGTCACGGAAGGCACCCCACTGGGCGTGTGAATACTGCATGGCAGTAGCCCTTGCCTCTGCCAACTGAGCTTCCATCTTTGCCAGAATTGAATTTGTTACCGCATCATAAGAATCTTTTTCGTCAATCTTTGCGCCAACAAGTTCAGCGGCGGCTTGCAAAGATTCTTTCATTGTTGCTTGATATTCTGCCCGTTTTGCTTCAAGCAGAGCCAACAATGCTTCTCTATTTATCACATATCCATTTTCTGTCAAAGTTAATGAGTCTGCAAGTTCATATCCGGCATCTTCAAGGCTCTTCACAACTTCTTGCGTCAAGTAGCCAGTTTCATTTAATTCTTTTAATGCATCACCGACTACGCCAATTTGGTCTTGAAGCTGATTAACCATATCAAAATATGACACTTGGTTCATATCATTTGCCGCTATTCCAGCCTCTTCTGCCATTTGTGTAAACTTCGCAATTACATCATCAACGCTTAATCCAACTTTGGACAATTCGTCCATAAGTCCGGAATATTTGTCGTTGTTAAGCGTAGCCGCTGTAAGTTCACCAGTGGCGGCAAGCTCTGTCAGCTCATCTATTGCTTCTTGATATACTTCCTTTGAAAATACCTCATCGGTTCTTTCTTCGACAGATTTTACAACGCCATAGTAATATTCAAGAGCATTTCCTGCCGCAATGCCATACTCGTTAGTATCTCCAAGCACAGAATTTACAGTTGCCAAGTCTTGTGCAAGCGGAACAGCCTTGGCCATCAAGTTATCGAGAGCTTTCTGTAAACCAGGTAGGTCTTTTTCTGATGTTTCTGGGTCTAAAATCTGATCTTGTACTTCCTTTATTCTTTGTGCATATGACTTTAATAATTCGTCAGCCGTATTTTCTTCATATACACCTGGCATAATTTCTGATTGCGTGCTATAACTTTTAAATAATTTTACAGCATCTTCTTCTTGTTGCCTCTTTTTTAATTCAAGCTCTTGTTCCAGCAACATTATTTGAAGCTCTAATTCTTTATTTTGAAGCTGGAGATTTCTTAGCTCATCCTCTTCTGTTATAGAAAGTCCTCTTGTACTTTTTAGGCGATTTAGTTCTACAATTCTTTCATTGATAGTGCTTAGTTCGTCTTTGTATTTTGATATATCAGATTCAGCAGACGCTATTTCGTTCTCTAAACCAGAAACACTATCACGTAAATCATCGGTACTCTTATAAAGTTTTTTGAATATCCAGTATAATGCCGTTGCCCGCCACAACACCCAATATAGTAGCGGCCGTAGAGGATGTAAATATACTAATTAGTCCAGGTCTTGCAAGAGGACTTGCCGCCTTGCTAACCTGTCTAATAGCGTAAGCAACTGCAAGAATTGCAGGAGATAGCTTTAAAACCCATTCCAATGCATCAGACGATACTATTTTCATTAGCAATTCTGCAAACTCTAATACGTCTTTTATAACATCAGAAAGGTCAAGATTAGAAACAAACTTTTGGAATAGCGCAGTAATACGCTCTTGGCTTGCTGCTATGGATTCTTGGTATATATTATACTTTTCCATAGCAGAGCCAGTAGAATCATATGCGGCCTCGGTTAATTCCAACGCTTTGTCATAGTTCTCAAACCTTTACATTCACACAGGTCGTTAATCTGTGCCTGCATAAAAACAGCTATGCGATTTCCGCATAGAATAGACTATATCTTACATAAACTTGGTTCTATGTCAAACAAATTGGTGTTTTCATTATACACTTCATCTTTATACCTAAAATGATAAAACCTTCTTGATTTTTCTTTTTCTTTACATATGCGATATATACAAGTGTATTTTAATTCTTCGACAGCAATTTTTGCTGATTCGTAAGTCTTTACATATATCCCAGTTTCTAAATCATAACATATAACAGGTTTTGAGCGAATTATTTTCAGAAGATTCTTCTGCTCTTCTGATATATGCAAACCTTTATTCCATACACTTAATTCGCCATTTGCAAATTTTTCTTTTCTTGTTTTTGATGCCTTTTCAGCCCATTCTTTTTTATGAACAACCATCTTTGCACTATTGGACATTTTCTTTTTTGTTTCTTCGCTATTTCTTCTTCCGTAATTTGGGTTATCTTTTCCACGTTTTCCCCACATACCATTCTTTTCTCCACAGAGAACACAATTTGTTGCAATGGGAGACTCGTTATAACTCTTATTTCCTGAAAAGTCAAGTTGGTCGATATAATATTGCTCTCTTTCCAATCTTTTATTGGCATCGCAAACTTCTATAATTTCAAAATGAAAGTGTTCTTCGCCATATTTATCAAACGCTCTCTGTAAGTGTGTCGAATGGTGCCTGCCAGAACGCAACGCCGAAAAATGACGTTTCATTCTATCATGCGGATTTATCGTGCTTCCAATATAAACCTTTCCGTTCACATCGTTTATTATTTTATATACATATCCATCCAATTTATCACCTACCATCTACCATTGTATTTATTAACCAATTTGTCAAGTTTATGCTGTACCACTTCGATTTAAGGGACTTTCACCCGCCTACTTAGGCCCTACTCCTGTTGCTTTTATAAGCCAATGGGATAGTCGTTGAGGATTTCTCTATTCGAGACTTTCCTGCTGATTGCCCAATCTTTGTATTTTTCAACCCATCACGCTTAGGCATATTTCATCCTTACGTTGTGGGAACAAAGCTCTAAGGGGTTTCCAGCATTTCAATACAATTTTGAAGTTGTTTAGACATATAAACAACAGGCATCTAAAATCAAATGCCAATGCGTTTTCCCGCTGTCTGGTTAAAATGTTACTTAAATACCATCGTAAAATGGCGCACAAGAATTTCTTCTTGTGTCTGTGCCTTCATTTTGTTATACGCACAGTTCAGACTATACCTTCATCCAAATTGGATGTATGCCGTGTGCATATTGTCGCCAATATACAACTTAGTCGTTACAAGTGGTTAATTAAACTTATAAGGTTCTTGACAACCCTTATAAGAAACAAATCCATTATCTATATCAAACTTTATCCAATTATATCCTTCGTCTAACAATTTATGAAAAGCAAAATTTTTCATATCCATAAGGATATCATCCGATGGAATAGTATCGCTTTTAGATATTATACGAAACTCTTTTAGCCCAATGCTTTTAAGATAATATGATCTTCGCATTTCTCTATTCTTGAACTCCTCTTCTGTTTTCCCATAATATATGGATATATTGTGCCCACCGCCATCATACTCACAATATATACGTTCGCTTTCAAAATACATATCAACATTACATATATCAAACGGATAATTCAGCTTTGCGCCATATAAGTTGCATATATATTGCTGTTGCGATGATGTTTTTATGTTTCCATTTTTATAAAACGACTCTCTTATTTTTCTTCTAACCTCTTTTGATGCAATATGATATTCACAACCGTATTTCATTATACTCGTTTCTTTTCTTTTTTCTGGGTTAGACATATTAACAATCGGGTATGCACAGCCATACCTCTCCATGTTTGTGTTAATTGTTTTCTTTCTTATCTCTTCATTTTGTATAGGCGAAGAACATCCATATTTGCTATTCATCGTTTCTATTATTTTCCTTTTGATGCTATCACATTTGAAAACACATGATACCCCATATTTTTTAATATTTGTATCTGATAATTTGTCTTTTACTTTTTTACTCCCCATAACATTTTCGCTTCCATATCTTATAAGGTTTGTTTTCTTAGTCTTTTCATATTTACACCTATTACAGTAATCTTTTTGTTCCTTATGCCTTCTATTATAATCGCAATATCTTATAGTTATTATTTCACCACATTTATCACAAATATATCTAACTTTTACATTGCTTTTTGGCATTAAATCAGAAGTTTTTACAAAAATATACTCACCAACAACGCAATCATATCCTTTACCCCTATAATACTTTACCATATTTGGTGTTACTCTAGTTTTTACAGTTTCTTCTATAAGCATTTATATCACTCCTTAGTGTAATTATAGCACATAAAAGGAGGTTTGTCAAGATTTCATTAACCACTCTCGGTGTTATCCACTTCTGGAACTTCACCGATTTGAGCATATTCTACCCATTTTATATACCGCTGGGCCATATATTACTATATGTTCAAGCACCAGACTTGTTTACCTGCAATAGCGGTCGCAATCGCATTTTTTTCCAAATCGCTATAATTCTTCCACTGTTTTGCTACATCATCAATAATGTCCTGTGCATCTCTAAACTGCTTGTTTGTATCACGAACACGAATTCCGACCTTTGAAAGAACCTTTTCAACGTCGTTGATAAAAGTGTCAATATCTTCGTATTCTGTTTCCAAATCTTCGTCCAAGAACACGCCAGCCTTAACTGAGCCCATTCGAGAGAAGATTGTTTTCATTGCGTTACCAATAACAGAAGCCGACTGTTGTGTAACTTCTTTTACTGTCGCAATATATCCAATAAGTTTTTCAAACTCAACACCAGCAACAGACGCAGTATTTGCTGATCTCTGCATAGCTTCGGCAAGGTCTGCAACGCTTGACGCAGATTCAATATCAACTTGCGATAAAGCATCAATAACGTGCATGGCATCTTCTGCTTCCAGCTTATAACCACGCAACGCAGAGGTCAAATATTCAGATGCATCCGCTGTGTCAATTTGACCAACACGAGACAAGACAGTTGATGCGGTCAACAGTTCTGTAACATTCGCCGCAGATTCGCCCATACGAAGCCAGTTATCCGCACCCTTAATAACATCGGTTAACGAGGTAGATAATTGAACAGCAAGATCGGAGTATGTACTTGCCATTTCTTTCATTTCTTCATTAGTGTACATGACAACCATCTGAACACTATTGAGTGCCTCGTCGAGTTCTTTTGCAGCATTTATCGCTTCTCTTGATATTTCTACTATTTTCCACAATGCACGATATGCAATCGTATAGTTTGCAACACGTGCAACTGAGTCTTTGAACCCGCCCTTAAAATTCTCAATAATACTTTGAGATTTCTTAAAAGCCTTTTCTTGCTGTTTTAATGTTTCGTTTAGCCGACGCATTTCTGTTTCTGAATATGCCTGTGCGTCTGCGAATTCTCTTTGATTTACTATCTGAGCTTCTAACGCTTTTGCGTCTTGTTGCTTATAACCGATTGACGTTCTAAGCGTTGAAAGCATAATTTCGTCTGCCTGTGTTCCTTTTAGACTTTCTTTATTGTACTGGATTTCTAAGTTGGTGATATCTCTGATTGTTTTCTTGTATTGCTCAAGTGCTGTGGTTGAATTGGTAAAACTCTGCTGAATTGTCTTTGCATCTGTTGCTATACCTTGTAGCTGCTTTCTTGCCTGCGGTGCTTGTGTATTGATTCCATTGAGCTGATTCAACAGGGATTGTGCAGTTATACCAATAGAAGAAGTTTCACCGGCATTTGTTTTAAGAGCCGTCAGATTTTTCCTAAGTGTCTCTACTTGTCTGTTGAGCGTTTTGACGTTATCAGTCGTTCTTACACTTACAATTTCCCATCCATCTTCACCAAGCTGTTGTGTAACACGGATGATCTTTTCGCCGTTACCAGCAATTTCAACAACACGCTTATTTACACCAGTCAGCGAAGTTTGCAACTTGGAAACATTTGTAACCATTCCCTTGATTCCACTTTTGGAAATTTTCCCAAACATGGTCTCAAAGTTTTCAAGTTCTGCTTTACCAAACGTTTCTTTGATCTTTTTTCCGAGGTCAGAAACTTGAGAAGATACATCTCTCAGGGCAGATGTTCTTGCTGTACCCTGTAATGTAGAGTTGATTTCTTGAATTCTTGCTTTTAGATTGACATATTCGTTTTCAAGTGCTCTTACTTCTGCTTTATGTTTTTCAACACCAGCTTGGATAGCCTCTGTGATTCCTGGAAGCTGTATCTTTCCGCCAATGGAGGAAAACTGTTTCGTTAGTTGGCTTACAGAGGTAAATGTGCTCTTTAAAGACTTTGTGTCTGCATCAAATTTGATCTTAACAACGGTAGGCGTAGCATTTAGCATTTTCTGGTACTGCTTCGTCGCATTGTTAAAACTCTTTTGGTCAATAACAGGAACAGTAGTTATGCCAAGCTGAATACCCATATCACCCATAAATCTTTATCACCTACCTAGTAATTAAAATTGATCCAAACTCATTGCTAAAATACGCCTCTGCTCCAATATTAGCAATGAAATCTTCCATTTCATCGACTGTTTTTTGCATAAACCCTGCGCCGCTTCTTGGAACGATTCCGTCAGCTCCATCTTCCAACCATCCATCAGCAATCATATCATCACCAACGAAATTTCCATGCACATCTGTATAGCGGCCAAGATATGACCCGATACCTGGATTATAACCCTTTGGCTCCGCCGCACTTTCCAGATAGCCAATATCAAATCCAATCGTTGCGCCCCAGTCGCCGAACTCTTTCGATGTTGGTTCTCTCAATACAGCACCAATTAAAGCACGATCACGGAATATTTTTCTATATGTTGGATTCTTTGTTGATGTGTGATCTTCACCGTATAACTCAGACCTGATATTTTGTTTCAACAGTTTTTCACATGCTTTTGCCATTTCTGTTACAAAACCCTTTGCCTTCTTCTGCAACAGCTTTTCTATCTGTTTTTGAGTCATAACCGCCATTCTATCACCGCCTTATACGCAAGGTTGAAAAAAGGAACCGTGATAAAACGGCTCCCTTCTGAGAATTACTTCTTATTTAGTCCCAGATTGTTGATTCTGAGAATTTCGTTCAGATTTGCAAACATCCCAGCATTTTGACCAAGCTCCTCTACAATGTTATGGAACTGTTCGTCAATGCTCTCTGTTCCAACAGACATAAGTGCATCTCTTAGCATATATCCATCGTTAATAGAAACGATATCGTCGAACATTTTGCAAAATCTTTCATAGTCTACCTTGCAATAGTGGGTAAAGAATCTATCCATATCAATAGCAAGGCAGGCATCGTACATCTCAATAGATGTGTCATCAACTTCCAAATCTGTATATGCAAGCAGAATTCTAAAGAATCTGAACTTTTCCTTTTCTTTTACAAATTCAGTCATTCCGGTCATTCCACTCAAATTAACAGAAAGAAGCTCTTTTTCGGAATTCTTGAGAATACTGATCTTTTCGTCAAATGGAATGTACCTTAAAATCTTTACATCTGCCATCTTTGACGCTTCCTGCATACGGAAGTGATTAAGGAATTCTGATAATTTCATACAATAGCACCTTCTACAAGTTTTTTCATACCAGCTATTCCAATTAAAATAGCTTCACACACATCGGAGTCACCAGTTCTGGCATCTTCTTTTGCATCTACATAACGATAGCCAAATCCATAAAGTTCATCGGCTTTTTGAATGGCCTCTGCCTTTTGTTCGTCACGCCTTTTTGCTTTGATGCCAGCCAACTTTCTCCAATGTGTTGGTTCCATTTGTATAAATTGGCAACCATGTTCTATGCAGATAGAATAAATCGTTCCCTGTAACAGAAGAAGATTTTCTGCCACACGGCGATTGACAGTATGTGAAAGTGGAACATCTTCAATAAATACATGCTGATATTCATACTTTTCAAATAGAACCCTGATTGCCCAATAGACATACTTAATTCTTTCTTTTACGTCTCCGCCTTTGGGACGTATTACACCACGGTCTATCAAAACACCATTATCAAATATGGCATAGCCCGTGCTTGTAGTGCTTGCATCTAAAGCAAGTATCATATTACCACCCATTTAATAATCGTGTTAAAATAGACCATGCAAGTGACCATTAAATGGTCACTTGCATGGAACGATAGAATCATCTGCTGCAACAGACGGCTCACTATTTTCTGGGGGCGTTTGCTCTCAGCCATGTGGTGTCAACTTAGTGGCAACCGCCCAGAAAATTACTCGGTCTTAGTCTTTTGTTTCAGAGCCTGATTGACACCAGTTGCCGCAAAGCCGGACACGATACCAATGGCGGCGGCGGTCAGATAGTCACTTGCTGGGAAGTCGGGCATGACAAACATACCAACAACACCCAGAATCAAGCCAGACACACCGCACACAATAGGAATCCAACTGTTATCAATCTTGGTGGCCTTTACAGCCTGACCAATCAACAGGCAAATAACAGTAATGGCAGTTACGCCAGTAATGCCAAGAGAAGAAATGTCCATAGATTACACCCGCCCATGCGCCTTATCATAATCAGCCATAGACTTGGGCTGATACTTGCAAGTGCCATTCTCGGCATACTTATAGCGGATGGCACCCTTCACAACTTCCTGACCATGGTACTTGGGACGATTGTAAACCATGTCATACTCAGGAATGTACTGAGAAACTTCATCCTGCCAAGCAACGTGACCAACAAAGGTATGCAGAGGAGCCCACCAAGGTGCATCCTTGGGCGCAATCTCACCAAGCTGATCGCCAAAGACCTGCCAAGTCTGACCGCCAATGTAGACCAGATCATACTCGTTAGGCTTGCCATTCACAACCGTGTTGACAGCGCCGCCCTGAACCTTACCGTTTACGACATGAACCTTATCCATAGTACCAGTTCCAGTAGACAGGAGTCCATAGCCGGTCACATCACCAGGGAGCTTGCCGACCTTAGTGGACGCAATCTCATCAGCAGTCAGAGCGTTCTTCCCAGGCTGGAAAGAAAAACCGGCATTTGCGTTCGCAAGAGCCTTATTGGTTTCTTCCACAGAGACCTTACCACTGGTGTAGCCATTGATAATAGTGTTAATAGTGTTATTCATACAAAATTTTCCTTTCTAATTTCGGTCAATTACTTACTACGCTTTTTTCTAAATCAGTAATACGATGGTTCATATTTTTAATCTTTTCATCTACAACGGATTGATTTTCTTCAATGCGGTAGACCCTTTCTTCGATTGTATTGATACCATTTGCCTTTTCTTCTAGGCGTTCGAGACGATATGCAATCAGAGCAGAGCTTTTCTTATTTGATAAGTATGCACCGGCAAGTGTTCCTATAAGAGAGAGAACTGCCACAACGATAGTTTCATATTGCATAATCACAACTCCCTCCTACGTTCTGCGATTTCATGTGTTATGATTGGAGCGGATTTAATCCGCTCCAATCATTCAACAACTTCAGACTTTTCCTTAGAAACCTTCTCACGAATGAAAAGCGGTTTAAGGATTTCAGATGGAACACCAATAAAAACATCAATGTCATTGTAGGTGTAATTGTCTACGTCTCCAATGAACTTATCGTTCTTGAAGTCATACTCATAGATAAAGTCAGTCTTTTCATCAGATTTACGCTTGATGGTGAAAAAGGGTTGCATCAGAAATCACCACCTATCAAGAAAGATCGTCAGTATCGTAAATGAAAATATCCCACAGAACGGGAGACTCACAAGACTTCAATGCCTCAAAACTGATAGCGTGAACAGCGGGATCACCGTCAGCAGACAGCTCCAGAGACCATTCTTCGCCAGCCTTAGCCTTATACATCACGAGAACGCCAACATAGTCCTTACCAGTGCAGGTGTCACGGAACAGGGTCTTGCAATGCAGACGCACGTTCTGCGCAAACACTTCGGTGCTGTTAGAAATCTGATAGGCAGTTGCGGCAGTAGGATAGTACACCACGAGAACCTTGTCACCAACAGCAACATCACCTTCTGCAAAGGTCAGCTTCTTACCAGCCGTTGCATAGGCAAACTTGCCAGTAGTAGCAGAAGTGTCCTGAGTCAGAGTTTTCTTCACAGTACCATCGGTATTCAGCACATAGGCAAAGCCGATCTCCTTGCCAGTAACACCAGTAGCGGTATAGGTGGTAGTAGCTTCCGTGCCAGGATCGCCAGAAGCGGCAATCACAACTTCGTCAAAAGGAATATCCTTAGACTCAGTAAGGTCAATCAGACCAGAACCAGTCTGAATACCAAGAGCACCGCCAGTGATAACGGCAGACTCAACTTCCAGGGTAGACTCCTTGGAGTGGCTGAATCCGATGATCTTGGGGTTGCCGACACCGCCCTGTGCATAAACCACAGTGCCGTTGTTATTCAGGGTAGAGTTCTTCAAGTCCTCGAAACGGGCAATCAGCGCACCAGTATCAAGGTTGAAGGCATCAACCACGAAGATTTGCTGTACGGCAAATTTAGAAGTGTCAATAGCCAAAACAAATCATCCTTCCTAATTATTTTATTGTGTCCAATCAACCTTTTCAATGGCTTTTGTATAGTCTGAGTGCTTGATGTTTCCAGAAAAATATCCCATACTAATATTTTTGTACTCCAACAATTTATTTGCCCTATCTAAACCATCGAAAAACTGGTACACATAAAGGTTTTTTACATCGTCGAATGTATGACCTGTTAAACAGACATACGATGAAATTCGAGATGCAAGTTCGCTCCTGTGCGATCTTTTCTTAGCGTTCAGTTCCCTTTTACGCTTTTCTTGACGCACAAGAAACTTCAATGTTTGGTCATTACCAGGATTGTACTTTTCATCAGAGCTTATAGTGTGCATCCTACTATAATACGCCCTGACTATTTGATACACAGACTCGTCAATAACAGCGTTTGTTGACGGACTGTACAAAATACCTTTGTCCTCTTCGTCAATATAAAACCTGAAATCATTGATCCCAGTTAGCCATCCCAATTTCTTACTGGTAGAACTATCCTTATTCCACATTGGCATACCATCCTTATCTGCAATGAACTTGCCATCACGGATAACAAGGGTATCTGTTGACAAAGAAAGAAAAACCTCGTATGGGTTTGCCTTTCTATAATCAATGCCACAGTCATATAGTTCTACCATCAAATCAGACATTTTGACAATGAATAAATTGACGGCGGACATATAAAAATCTTCCCCTATGTCTATAATATCACCAATTTTAGCATGGCGAAAAGTAATTCCATTTATCACTAAGGGTTCTCCAAACAGGAGTTTTAGATTATCCACAATTCATAGAACCTATGTTTGTACACTTGTACTTCATGCGATAACCATAGAACATATCGCCAAATTTGAGAACTTTATAGGTAGACGGAAGCACTTTTTGAATAGACATATCAGGAATATCGAAACGGTCAAACATTTCATCTATCAACGCACAAATCGTGTATGGACGGATTTCCCCATTTTTTAACATCCACGTTTCTATGTGGCATCCGACTTCCACATACAGGTAATCGTCGTGATAATAGGGATTTTCAGGCACAATATCAGTTCCATACATATACACGTTGATAAATGTTTTTTCTGTACTGACAGAACCAGGTTCCTTTGGCATTGGAAACACGTTTTTCATCAAAACATCTTCCCACTTTGGAACCGGAATATTATATGGTTCGTCAGAACTGTTTGATATATACTGCAATACCTTGTCGTTATTGCGTATCATCTCGAGGGTCTTGTTTACGATAGACTGCCATTGTCTGAGTCTAGCCATCACCAAGCCCCCTTTAATATAATACTAGCATCAAAACTACCATTTTCACTTTCACAGTGAATAGTTAATGGATATACAGACATTCTGATGTTTTTAACCGAGAAAGAGTTTCCATTGATAACAGAAAATTCATAGCAAGAGTCATTTGCTTCTGTTTCCACTGTAAATGTGAACGTATCTTCCAATTCTGTTCCATTATTATGGAGGTAGCAGGTAAATATCTGTTCGTTTCCTTGCAGAATACCATATGAAGAACCTTCATATGGATCAATAACAACTTCGTAGTTGTTTTCTTTCTCTTCAACAACAGATATATAGAGCCTTGCAAATACGGTTTCGTTTTCTGCCATATATGCCGTGACAACGCAATTTCCGGCGTGTTTTGCCGTAATGGTTCCAAGATCACTTGCTGTAGCAACATAATAGTTTGATGTTTTCCAATAAATTGCCTTATCAGATATAATCACACCGTCTTTTACAAGCGTCGCTGATGCTCTAAAGCTATCACCAACAAGCATATCTGCATGGTCAAGTGACAACTTGATAGAATATGATGCACCATCAGCGATACCATTCTCTATATCGTCCGTATCTTCATTGACGTATGCAGCCTCCATAGTGACTTCAAGAACTTTTGCAGAGTCGTTATCCCAATAAATGGGGTTCATGAAGTTATTTACGCCAACAGAGACAACACGAAATGCAGTCCAGGCACCCTTTCTTCCGAACAGCAAACGCTGATTGGGCCTTAACTGCTGTGAATCAGGGTTTAACTGCATATAAATGGTAGTGATACCGTTAATATACTTCAAGTTTGACAGCGTTGTATTCTTTTCGCTGTTAATCTTGTTATCAAATACACACGGAACACGAATTAAGGCTCCGTCTTCGTTGACAAACCTTACTTCGTTGGTACATGGACGAATTTTGCCAATCTGCTCATACTTTGAACTAGAATCTAACGCCAGACAGAACCAAACTGTCTTTTTCCCATTATGGTAGTAGTCGTAGGCGATATAGTCGCCCTCTTGTAATACCATAGTCTCATATGGGTACATCTGAATGTATTTATGACCGACAGTTTGCTCTTCTTCTGTTCCATCAAACACCCAAGATTTATACCTTGTCAACCCATAGTGGTTATTGATATTAGAATCATGAAGAAATTCCTGTGCTTTGGAAGAATCATGTATGATGAAAACAGATTCAAAGTTTGGACTTAGTTCAAAAGATGCTTGCATACTGTCTATAACAGCATCGTCAAACCCATTGATTCCAAGTGTTACATCACAAAGACCTTGGTGAACCGCCTTTGGAGTTTTTCCCATTAGCCATTCCCCCTGCCTGCCAATCTACTATATCCATCTTCATTACCTTTGTAGCTATACTCGGAAATCAAATGGTCAAGCATATAGTATTTTTGTGCATTTACAGTTTCATTCATGGCTGTGATGTGGTTCGCCTGCGAGAAGAACTTCAATGACCTACCAGAAATGATATACTTCATGGCGTTTTCGTCATTTTTAGCTTCTTCCAGATAAGGGACGTTCATACCTTCTGCAAGAATGTTGAGTTCTCGCAAATCCAAATCTTCCTCAAATGCACCAACTGTGAAAACCTTTACAATGATTCCAGTGCCAGGGGCGGGTGGAACACGAAAGTAAATAGATTGCAGTTCTTGGTCATAGGTAAAGTCTTTGATTTGCGTTCTCTCTTCATTTTCCTGTATCAGATACACAACACATTCTGCCTGCATAGGCGGAGCAGGATGCAAAATAAACTCTGTCTCCTGTCCGTCACCTTCAAATTCATATGCAGTAGATTCCGGATCATATCTATTGTTCAGGTCTTTGCGGCAATCATACATAAAGTATGAAATAGCGAATTTAAGATACCCGAAACGGATGGAGTTCAACTCACAGGCATCCAAGTTCGCCAAACGTGGGTCGTTTTTGATAAGCCTATTCAAATCATAGACTTCTTTATAGCTTGTCAATTAGTACCACCCGTTTCTTTTAAATTACATGACACTCTTTACACGACGATAAAGCGTTTCTGCCATATCCAGCTTCATATTGAAGTAATCTTCAACAGTTGTACGAAGATCATATGGAATGTTCCCTAGTTTACCAGACATATTCATCAGAACAATCTTATAAAACAGGGTATTCATAACATTCAGATCATACTTTCTTCCTGTTGCTTCGTCCAGATAGTTCTTCAACGCATCTTTATCGTTCGCATTAAAAACTTCAACGATCTTTTCATCGTTGATACTGATTTTACGACGAATACCAAAGTTGGCGTATTCAGATTCATCAACGAAATAGACAATGCCGCTGATAAACAGCTTTCTAGTAGAGTTGCGCTTCAAAAGCGTCTTGATATCATCGTCTGCAATGCTGGTAACATCGCCATACTGCAAATCAATTTCAATTTCCCCGTTAGGAGCTTGGAGTGTAATGCCATAAACAGCATTACACCCCACAGCAACATTTCTATGGCCATTAGAGCGCATAGACTCAATCATCTGCTTCTGCTTTTCGTTTTCAGAAACAAGCATATCGTTGATTTTCAGAACTGCTTCCAACTTTGCAAGCAAATCCTTCTCATTAGTCATTTCTACAAAATCCTTTCATACAAGTTTAATTGACTAAATTAGGCGGAGGCGGTATTCTGGATGCCGAAGTGCGCCTGAGTAGCGACAGCGGCATCAAAGGCCATGAAATACTGATACTCACGACGGTTGATGCTGTTGATGTTCGCAGGAGTGTTCATCACACGGATGTAGTTCTCACGAACCAACTTCACGGGCTTGTCACCAGTGTCGGCCAGCAGGAACACCAGATCATTGGGAATCAGCATGGTCTTGTCAGCGGCAGTATTATTAGCACCAATAGGAGCAGAGCCGTCGGTAGCCTGTTGCAGAATCACATGGGGGATGCCATAAGCAACGGACAGGAAGCCCAGACGCAGAACTTCATCCTGAGCGGTGAAGCCATAGGAGGCAGTAGCCACGGCAGAAATGGCGTTCAGAGCAGGCAGAGTACCATAAGCACGCACAGAAGCATTGTTCAGGGCTTGCAGATAAGAAATGGTACGGATATAATCAGCCGCAGAGAAGGTGGCACGGTACAGAGGAGTACCAGACACCAGAGCGGTGTTAGCAACCTGAGCCACGCAGAGCTGATACTGCTTGTACAGGATGGACATAGCAACACGGGCAATCTCCTTACCCATATCAATGTCGCCCTTCAGCATACGGATAACATCAATGGCAGTACCGGTAGAGTACACCTTGGGAGTCACCGTAATGGCCTGAGTAGCGGCACCATCCAGGAAGGTCACATTGCTCATGTAAGAGTTGCGCTGTGCAATGGGCAGACCCTTGGTCTCAATCTGATAGGTCAAAGAGTTGCCAACATCAACGCTATCAATGTTAGCAAACACGCTGATAGCGTTAGAATCAGTCTTGGTCATAATGCCAAGCAGGGACTCAGTGAAAATAGCATTGTAGATGCTCTCGAAAGTCGGGTTGTCAAAGGCGTTCAGGATGTGACGGGTTTCGGTAATATCAGACATACCAGACTTGGCACCACAATAGGCCAGAACAGCCTTGCGAACTTCGTCGTTCTTGGAATTATACACAGTGGGGTCCATAGAGAACTTCGTGGCAAGACCAGTAGAGCCGAAATCACGAGACATAGCCGCAAGACCAACTTCGGTCAGGCTATCGACAATTACCTTAGCGTCGGCATCGCTGGAAATGCCAGAGAAATAACGAATCTCATTCATTATGTTTTACTCCTTTCTCAATCTTTCCAAAATTAGCCGCCAACGCTAGTGGTCTTAGGCTCGCCATCTTCAACCATAGCCACCACAGTGGTGATGAAGTTGTAGCCAAACTGACCGCCCATGCGGAAATTCTTAGCGGGATTCAGGACACGCATAGCAGACTTGGTGCCTTCGGTATGGGCAGTCTTGGTGTCCAGAGTATACTTACCATTCACGGGTTCCAGAATATTGCCAGCGGCAATAGAAGTGGCATTGGTCAGGCAGTCCTTAGAAATCTCAAACACCAGACCAGGAACCATCAGAATAGCGGTCACAACGTCGCCCTCGGCGTAGGTGTACTGAGTGTAGTCAGGCTGACCAGCAGGACGACGACCATCCTCCAGAGTTTCAAAGCCATCGTTAATCACAATAGCCATACGAATACCCAGATCAGCAGTCGTGGGCTGAGTGCCAGTAAACACCTGATAGTTGTTAGCAATATCAGTGTCCAGAGCCTTCACGGGGAACACATCACCGGCCTTCATAGTCTGACCGGAAGGGACAGAAACCTTGATTACCAGATAATCAGGAATGCGAGGATTAGTCGCACGGCAGAGAAAATTTGCCATATCTTAAATCTTCCTTTCTATGTTACATTACATTAGTCTTGTACTTACTGCGAATACTTGACAGCTTATCCTTGGGCTGATGTGAAGCGTCAAAATACTGGTTCATGGGAGGGAAACCATAAGAGAACTTATGAGCCTCGCCAACGCCATCTTGCGTCATAACCTTCTTCGCATAAGACATGACAGCCTCAGAAACAGCGGCCTTCATCTCGTCACAAGACATAGTAGAAGCCTTTTCTTTCAGGGCGTTCAGAGTTTCGGGGTCAAAGCAGTTGCAATACTCATCAATCATAGCCATGTTCTGAGCGCAGACTTCCTTCTTCTCGTACTCTGCCAGCTTTGCGCACTTATCTTCGTATTCCGCACACTTAGCATCCAATTCAGCTTGAAGATCGGCACACTTCTGTTCTGCCGCTTGGCAAGCCGTATTAGAGGCTTCGAGGTCTGCGCACTTCTGGTTAAATTCAGAGCACTTAGATTCAAGGTCTGCGTTCAACTTATCAATCGTTTTTTGCAGTTCTGCACACTTCGCTTCAAAATTTTCCATAGACAAACCTAATTCACGATAGTGTCTCTCAAGATGCTTTTTCACGTCTCCATCTACAATACCCTGTTGTGAAGCACGGGCAAATGCCGCCTTAACACCAGCCACATTAAGCACGAGCTTTCCGTCTTTTACTTCATGGTGAGGATATTTTAGATGTTCGCTTGGGGCATCCTTCCATCCATCTTCAACAACGAGATATGCTTCCTTAACCAAAGATTCCTCATTAGAAGCCTCCATAATTGGTTCATAAAGAGCCTTTCCTGGATTTTCCCAAGACTGCCCATTGATGGCAGATTCCTTCTTGTTGTCAATCTGGATGTTCACTTCGCTACTTCCTCCTTTACTAAATTTATTTATTGCCACGGCAGAACCGTTGCAAACATTAGTTATCCATTCCTTTCCAGAACTACCACCAAGCATAGAATATTGAATATACTTGCTTGTAATCGGATTCGTCTTTTCAGGAACTTTTCCAATGGCAGAAAATGCACTATTCAATGTTACAATGTCATCATCATATGCGATTCCGACATTTGCAATGCGCTTCACTGATTCATACAGTGACTTTGTTCCGCCACGACCACATTTTTCACGAAGAGCGATACCGTCCTTCATGGCGTTCAACACCGTCTGTGGGATTTCGACGCTGTTGTATTTAGAATAGGCAAAATATCTAGGATTGCTATTCTTTGCATATTCATCATAAGAAAATCTAACTGTTTTCAGCCTAGAACCGTCCATAACTTCTTTGAACTTTTCGCCCAAAGCTGTAATAGCTGTAATGTGAAATTTATGAATGTAAAGAATACCAGTTTCTGGACATTGTTCTGCATCCTCAATGACAAATTCAACAGAAACCTTTACATCTCCGTCTCTGCGTTGAAGGATTTCTGAGACGTGCGGAAGCAGGCTCTTCCAAACAACAACATTGATACGAAGATATGTTCTTCCATCACGTTCTACAAGCCTTGCATCTTTCAAAGCACTTTCTGGAACACATCCAAACGGAAGAATTCTATCCCTTGTAATACGCCACGGATATTCTTCCCTAAAGTGTTCCATGAAATCATTATGCTTTCCGTCTAGCGGATTAAATGTATTATCAATCACACAGTATAACGGCTTATCTGCAAAACTTGCGAGGGATGCATTGACGCAATCTTCATCAATAGACATTTGATTACTGTTTACATCAAGATGAATTGCATCTAATTCATAAATAGACACATCTGGCGAATCATACAGAAGTTTCATGTAGTCAACAGGTTGAACCACACGTTGTTCCATTATTACACCTCCGGTCTATTCGTTGCCCAGATTTGAAGCAACTGTTTTAATCTTTCACATTCTACAAATACCCACACAATTCTTCCACTTCTGTTAGAACGGTAAGAATATACATATTCCATCCCATTTCGTAACAGAAAGTCTTTCAACGGCGGGCTTCCACAACGATAAAATGAAAATGATGGGGAAAGTTCTTCAATGTTCATAACTCTCACAATACCCACCATTCCTCACAATTATCATCCATAGCATACAAATGATCTTTATACAGATCAGTCTTATCCATCAGCAAAATTGCATTTGCTACGTATTTTGAATATTCGTTGATAATTGGGGACATGAGTTTGTAAACGCTAAAGTCACCCTGTTCCTTTACGAAGATAGCAGTTGCGCACAGAATATCATTGGTCTCAAGCGTCCACTCGTAAAGCTGTGAAATCAGCTCGCTAACACTTTCATAGTTCTCACATGCGCCCTCAACGCTCAAATACTCAGGATCATAGTTGAACATCTCTTCAATGTCATTGACCTTATCTGCCAACAGAGGATAGGCGTGAGCCAGTTCAAGGTGAACTCTATTTGCCAGAAGAGGCATAGCAAACTTCGTATTCAGAACAGCTTTCATTCTGTCGAGCTTCTTATTCATCCAAAAGAATCTCTGTGCCAGTTTATCAAGTTTGCGCTTGCTTTCATCATGAATCAACACATATCTCACCACCTTTATTCGTCCATATTACCAGAATCGTCGTTCGCATCTGACGAATCAGTTCTATTAGACGCTTCCATTGTTGGCCTACCGCCTTCTGAATTGCTCATCGTACTTGCCATCTGAATAGGTCGCATCATATCCTTAATTCCAGTCATGTTTTCAAGAATAAACGCATTTTGCAAATCAAAAGGTTCATACCCAAAGTACGAAAGGACATAAGAAGCAGGAGCGTTTGCCTTCGTCAAAAGATTGAGAGCACTCGCCCTTTCTTCGTCCTCATATAGCTTGTTTCCGTGGAACACAATATGCCAATCATATCTTGATCCACACTCTACACGCAAAATCCAGTTTACAAGATTCTGCATACTTGCATACATACCAGAACTTGCATAAGAGAAAATTGTATTTGTTGCGAGCTTCAATGCCGCCGCAGATTTCAAATCACTGTTAAACAGTGCATTAGGAACACCAGAATAGTCATAGAACGTCTTATTTGAAATATTCTCCAAGCCTTCCATGACCGATGTTTGATCGCTTGATACAGGAGTTTGAAGATCAAACGGAGTTGCGGCAACAATGTAGTTTTCTGGGAAAACGTCACGCATAGTATCAATGAATGAGCTTGCCTCTTTGTAGGTTATATCCATCTTATTGGTAGTATTGTTGACCGGAATCTTATAGGACAGAATTTTCCAAAGGTCAATAACCGCCTTTTGCTTAATAAGATCACGATAACCAATAGAGTCAATGGCAGAACTTGCCGCACCAATCATTGGCGGGACTTTCAATGGCCTTGTCACATCAAAGACACAGCACCATCCATCAAATGGTGATACAGGATAATACTGATATGGAATCAGTTTTTCTCTACTATCAGATGACTTTGCAAGTTCTTGACGCTTTCTGCAAAATACTTCATATGCTTTCCATAGTTCTGGAACCTGGGTCTGCTGGAAAGCGAACCTGTCAAAATAGGTCAGATCAAGTGCAAACAGATATCCATATGTCCATGGGGCTGTGATATAGCAAAAATCAGACGGAAGTTCCAACAGATCAATCGTATCAACTGTCCTATTAAACCAAACAAAGGCAACACCTTCAAGGGCAACCTTTTTGTCAACTTTACGGATTTGATATGGGATGTTTAATCTCCGCAAAGTTCTAAGCGCACGATTGTAACTCTTTTTGAACTCTTCTGAATTTACCTTATCGCCTAAATCTGTTGCACCACATCGCAAGTCATAGTGGTAAGATTTAATATCAGACAAGAGACTTGCGGCTCTTCCATATTGAAGTGCGGCATTTTCAAGATATTGTGAAAGGAAACGAAGATTGTCAGAATATATTTCTGGATGTTTCAGCCATTCCTGCAAATCTTCGCTGTCTGCTGGTCCAGAAGTAAAGCCAATCGCCTGTGCAAGCGTCTGGCTAAAGATTGGATCATACATGCCATTTCCAGAAAGATAATCTGCCACATGCTCCAAATCTTTCATAGATGTTGTAATTCTTTGCGCAACCATAGATGCGCCAGGATCACTTCTCATAAACGAGCAAAACTTTTGAATAGTTTCAATTTGTTCGTCTGTGGCCATTTTTTCTTCCTGTGGCTTCTTTTTATCTGCCAACTACTTCACCCCTTTCACCTGAAAAAATTTCCGAACTTTCTATTTCGGTAGCTTCCTACTCCACGGTTCATAATACGAACCGCTCTCATATAGTCAGATTCATCGTCGCCTTTTAAAAGTTCAGAATCTAACAGAGATGCGTAGTAGTTTAGGTATATCAAAGAAATAATTCTATCTTTTGTTGAACGCTTAGGCTCAACAAGTTTGAAGTTGCCATTCACAACATATACAGCAAGAGACAACGCTTCATTGACAAGGCTACTTGTCTGTTCATACGGAGCAAGCAACCATGTTCTTCCGCCCCAATCGCCTTCCTTGCCAGAATAGAAATGGAAACCAATTTCCTTTGCATACATCTTTTCTGCTTCTTCTGGCAAAACAAGAAATTCTATCATTCCGGTTTTCAGCTTGTCTTTGAATGTAACAGCCATTAAGCTGTTCAATTCTGCCGTTGCATGAATTGGATATATGCAGGGAATTGCATCTTTGCGAATGGTTTGTGACATATACTCTTCATACTTGTTTGCAATCGTTTCATGATACGCAACAGTGATTGGAGGATAGTCAACACCACGAACATCATCATGAATCACATCAGTCATAATATTAAAAATTGATGTACCAAGATTTCGGAAGTCCATGATAAGCATATCTGCTTCAAAGTCCGTCATAAGCTGACGGATGCGAAGTGCTTGCGCAGGTGCGCCAACACCATTATGTGTTTCGACATATACAATTTGTCGTTTATACCCTTTTCTTGTTGGAATAAGACGGCCAAGTACAAAAGAAGAATTATCCGATCCTTTTGCCGCAGATGAAGCTAGGTCAACGCCGACAAGACGAATTTCGCCCTGTTGCTTCGGCATTTTATATCTTTGTCTGCCGGAAGCTACTTCTTCTGGACGTTTTGGATAGAACGCTTTCTTTAGAACACGTGCATCGTCAAATTCTTCATATGCAAAAAATGCACTTTCATCAATGCCATATGGTAGATTCTGGTATTCCGTGCTAAATGATATATAGTCGGAAGTCTTTCTTTCGGCGGCTATTTCTTTCGCCGTCTTGATATGATGTTCAAGCGAAGTTAAATAGTCAAACGCCATAAAACAAACTTCGTCCTTTGATTGAATACCAGATTTATCTCCAAAGCATTGAATCCAAATTTGTGATAGGGTATATTGATACCACCAGTTCTTTTTCAAACCAGCAGAACTAATTGAAATCATTTTAGACTCTTCCTGCACATGTTGATATTGCGGAAGCTGTCTAAACGGTGCAGGTCTAACATATCGCATTGGTGCAATAACGGAGTCAAGAAGGTCTTTGCGCTTCATAGCATTACACTCTTCACGAATGATGCAAGTAGCACGAATCAAATTATTACCCAACCGGCTTTTTATCCGATTGTTCTTACAGTTTCCTTTCCTGTAAGTTTGGCGTACCTTTTCATCTACTAGAGATGGCGGAAGCTCTTGAGGATATTATATTCTGTTTCCAGGTTCAACCCCTACGCTCTGCGTGTGACTATACTTTTAAATATAGCCTTCCACTCTGATCGGCATTGCAGCTTTCCAGTTTTCTCTTCCGCTTTATTTTTCTAGGTATCGCTACCTAGCGAGGCAAACGTGCTCTAATCTATTGTTAATGTTGTATTTATCATACAATTCAACAAATTTATTAAATTTTCTGTCAAGAAAAATATTCGAGTCTTTGTATAAGAAATTTCTAAACATATCAACATTGTACATCCCAGATATATTACATTGGTATATAGTGTGATATCTTGTTATATAACACCGCATACCGTTTGCTA
>ENA-ORML01001127-ORML01001127.1-human-gut-metagenome-genome-assembly--contig:-NODE-1127-length-25247-cov-4.919657_pt1 | contig 25247 bp, 24 predicted proteins | sample MGYA00242103_ERZ508995 | MGnify/ENA primary metagenome ERZ508995 (study PRJEB26280, sample SAMEA2338702) | human gut metagenome | biome: human gut; feature: human-associated habitat; material: faeces... | reverse complement strand
CCGCAAACGGCCAGACCATTGACCCAGCGGCCATGGGTGTGCAGATGACCGCGACCTTCAACGCCGGCGGAAGCGGCACAATCTGGGACGGCGAGGAATCGCTCGCCTGCACCTGGGTGCAGAACGGCTCCGCCGCCACCGTGACGGAGCAGGATGGATACACCTGGACGTTTGTCATGCAGGCGGACGGCACGATCAGCGTCGATGTAGACGGCATAACGCTGTTTATGGCGCGTCAGGGCGGCGCGGCTCTGCCCTCGACCATGCCCCCCGCTGTGGGCGGGCAGACCGTAACTGGAAACGGCTTTACCCTGCAGGTTCCGCAGGGCTGGATGGAATTGAACGAAGCCACGCTTCAGCAGCTGATACAGACCTACGGTCAGGCGGCTGTGGACGCTGCCGGGCTCAGCCAGCAGCTGCAGTATGCCCAGTCGATGGGCATTCTGCTGTATTACTCGGCGGATCTCGATGCCAACATGAACGTGGCGCAGGAGAGCGCGCAGGGCATTACCATGGATACGCTCCCGACGCTGGAGGCGGACTACGCCGCCGCCTATGCCAGCATGGGCATAACCAATTACGATATGGCGGGCCCGGTGGAGTTTTCCGGAAGAACGTATTATACGGGCACCTATGACGCGGTTTATCCCACGATGCAGTACTATTACATCGTCAACAACGTGTTCTATACGATTACGCTGACGAACGTTTCGGACGCAGATGCGGCCATGATTTTGGGCAGCTTTACCGTGAATCAATGACGTAAAGATTGAACGCGCGCCTCTCTCCGATCCGGCGGAAGGCGCGCGGCACAAGGAGGGATTCCGATGTTCAGGCGCAGGCTTGTTTTCTGGATACTTACGGTCTGCCTGCTGGCTGCGGCCATGCCGGCCATGGGCGAGGGCGCGCCGTCTTTTGACACATGGATGGAAGCGGCAGATTACCTGCGCGACTGCACGCAGGAGAGGGCGGGGGAGATTCGCTTTACGCTGTCGGTTCAAGAGGCGCTGACCATGCCGGAAGATGATCTGCGTCAGGAGTTTTTGCAGATGGCGCCGCTGATGAGCCGCCTGTACGCCTCCATCGACTATGACAGGAACAGCGTGAAGGTTGTAATCACGCCGGTATACCGGGCGGGCGTAAGGATGCTGGACGCATGGAGAACCGGCGACGAAAGCGCGCTTTCGCATCAGGAACGGTCGGCACTCGATGAGGCGGAAGCCATTGTAGAGCGCTTACAGGCGCGGTACTCCTCCTCGCTTGAACTGGAGCGGGCGATCTTTGACGAATTGTGCGCCCGGCTGGCATTCAATGAGATGCTTGAAAAGGAGCCGAGCGAGGACGCCCTCGGCGTCAGCGCCGCCTTCGCGCTGACCCATGGCTGGGCCAACTGCCAGGGCTATTCCGACGCTTTCTACCTGCTGGCGGGCATGGCGGGATTTGAGGTGGGATTCCAAAATGGATACAACGCCGGGGTTCTGCATGCGTGGAACACGGTGGAACTAGGCGGGCAATGGTATGTTGTGGACGTCTCCACAGCGGATGTTGCAGGCGACCTGGTCGCGCCGGAAATCGGCGTTTACACGCTGTTTAACGCAGGCCGCGACCGTTGCGCGGGTGCTCTTTCCTGGGATCCCGTCTGGGAAACCGCGGATATCGCGGACGGTTCGGGCGGCAGTTACTTCTTTCACGCGGGAATTCCCGGATTTGGCGCGACATTCGACGACCTGGATCTGATGGCGCAGTACTGTTACAATAAGCGCGCCTATGACGGCGAGCGGGATATATGGGTACTGCTCCTTGGCTATGGTGAGGAACTGCCCATAGACGGCATCAACGCAGCGATGACGCGGGTGACGAATCAGCACAGCGGCGCGACGCAGTGGCGGTTCTGGGGTTGGCCGACGGGGGGAGCGCAGTGCATACTGCTGCGCTGGGATGTTTTTTAACAATCAGTAATGGCGAAGATAATGCAGGAGGTATATGATGAGAAAATGGACGATGCTGCTGGCCTTGCTGCTGGCAACGGTGTTTTGCTTTCCCGGCGCTCTGGCAGAGCAGGAAGCCGTGGAATCCACAGGGGATAATGGCGGCGGGCAGTTGGTCTCCCATGTTTACGAGCCGGGCGATATTGCGTCCGGGCTGCTGGCTCAGGCGTTTGGGCAGGAACACGGTACAATGATTGTGGCGGAGGTACGCGGCGAGGGTATCCCCCTTGAAGCGGAGATGCCGGATCTCGTCCTGCGGCTGGGCGTGGCCTTCAGCCAGGGTGCGCGTCTGGAACTGGGCCTGCGGGAAAGCCAGGAAAACGTGGGCTTTGACATCGCGCTGGATGCGGACGCGCAGGGTTTGGCTATAGCGAGCGATCTTCTGCCGGATGAACGCTATACGATGAACTGGGAGACGCTGCTGGGAATGAATCTGGAGGAAATGACGGCCGGATTGCTCGGCACGCTGGAAATGCAGACGGCGCAGACGGCGGCCGCTATCAGCGCATTGGAACCGCTGATGGAGCCGTATGTCGCGATCGTTGACGAATTTATGCAGGAACTGTCCGTGAAGGAATTCTACGACGTGCCCGAGGAATACGGCTTTCCCGCCGTGGCCTACGAAATCTACATTACCTGTACACATGCGCAGGCGGCAGAACTGCTCACACGGCTGGCCGACCAGCTGGAAGGCGACGGGCAACTGGCTCCGGTGCTGGACGTGATGCTCGCCTCGCAGGGGCTGGGATCTGCCGCAATTGTGGAATTGATGCGCGGCGCAGCCGGGCCGCTTGCGCAGTCCGAAGGCCATTTCGTGCTGGGCGCCGGGACGAATTATGATGCAGCTGCCGAGCCGTGGTACGTCGTTGCTACCAATACGCAGGAGGACGGCGCGACCGATGAATGGTATCTGAGCTTTGAGCCCTATGCAGAGGAAAACACCCCGTATTTCTTCGACCTTGGCTATTCGCAGACGCTCGTGGACGGAAGCCTGGGCGACGGCATGCAGCTGATTGTGGGCATCTTAAGCAATCCGGACATTGCGCTGACGGGCTGGACTGTAGAGCTGACCGTCAGCGAGGGCGAGACGGACACGGGGCTGCTGCAGATAGGTGCGTATAGGAGCTCCACCACCACGGAGGAAGGCCTGCCGGGCTATGGAGGCGAGGTCTACATAGGCGTCGGCAATCCGGAAATCGTAATGGAATACGAGCATGAGATGAATGCGTTTATGACCCCCGACGGCGGAGAGGCGTTTACACTGGAAGGCACGCTGTGTCCGGACGCGGCGCAGAGCGCGGATACCTACGCCTTTACGCTGGAAGCGGGCGTGGAGCCCGGCCCGGACGGACTGCAGGGCAGGGGCAGGCTTATGATTGGAACGGAGGATATGCCTGAGCTGACGGGGCTGAGCTTTGAACTGCATGAGGCCGAGCCTCTGCAGCTCGGCGGCACGGATGTGGCGCTGGAATCCCTTTCGGAGGAACAGTTGAGCGCACTGATCGAACGGTTCACAACGGCGCTGTCGGGCTGCCTGGAGGCGATGCCGGTTCGGCAGACGGCGGAATAAGAAGCGGGGAGGGCGGCAATCGCTGCCCTCCTGCCTGTAAAAGATGGAGAAAATCGGAGGCATAAAGATCATGAAAGGATGGCTGGCGCTGTGCTGCGCGGTATGCATGCTGGTTGGTGCTATGGCGGCGGCAGAAAGCCCGACGGAGAACGGATTCTCCGCGCTGGAGCTGCCGGCGGACGAGATATTGGATATGAACCTTGATAGGAACCGCGGCACGGAAGCGATCCAGTGGACGCAGACAGAGGACGGCGCGGGCGTGAAGATGACTGTGGCTGAAGAAGATGGGACGCAGGCGGAATGGAGCATGGACTGCTCGCAGGCGCAGGTGTGGATTGCCGACCTGGACAGGAACGGTGTCAAGGAGATCTGCGTGAGCGGCGATCCCATGTCTGACGACGACGTAACATGGTGCCTGACGTATGAGGCGGGAGAGCTCAAGCCGCTGCCGTTTGAAGGCGCGGAATACGCGCAGGGCCGGATTACGGGCATGGACGCGGAAGGAATGACCATGGCCGGATATGTGGACGCGCTGGGAACCCACATGGGCATTCGCCGCCTGACGGTAGAGGACGGGAAGCTGGTCACGGTCGGAGACGGGCTGTGGCACTTTGAATACGACCTGCAAAGCGAGGAAACTTGGGCGCAGCAGGCTTTGACGGCGAAAACGGCAGTGCCGGTTACCTATGTGGATTTGACCGGGAAGGAATCCCGGGGGGAACTGGCGGCGGAAATAAAGATACTGATCACCGCCACAGACGGCGTTTCCCGGGCATGGTTCACCGTGCAGGACGGCCGCAGGGGTTATTTGACCATAGCGCCCGATGAAACCGCGGGCTGGGGCTATATTATCGGCGGCGTTGGCGAGCAGGCGTTGTTTGAGGGAATACGCTACGCAGGCTGAGGGCGCATACGAGCTTTCAGGGAAGGAGGGCAAATATGGCCTGGGATTTATCAGCCGACAGGGAACGGGAGCAGATGGAAAGCCTGCGCAATGCGTGGCTGGAGCGCGAGGAGGTCATCCTGAATCACTTCAGGGTGTCGGCGGCTATGTTTCGGTGGGGCTATCGGATACTGGGCATTATCGCCGCACTGGTGGCGGCCATCATGTTGGCCGTGGGGCTGATTGAGAGGAATCTCATCGTTGTGCTGTTTGGCGTTGTACTGATATACAAAGAAATCAAACTCTGTAAGCCTAAATTCAACGGGAGCTATGTCAGCGCGTATGCGGAAGTGGAAGCGGCGGTGGCTGCGGTGCGTCGTGGAGAAAGCGGAAGTTTTCCGCCGGAGTATACGCCGGACACACAGAAGCTGCGCGAGCCTATGCTGGGCGCGATCTGTGGAAAACTGGCGGTTATCGCAGGCTTTCTGCTCTTTTGCGCGGTCGCATTCGCCGGAATGGGGGTTTTGGGCATCGCTTTTGTTCTGATAGATGTGGATTTCAGGGAGTTTTTCTGGCTGTTTGTCCCTCTGAGCGTCCTTTTTGCGCTCATCGGGGCGCCGTTAGGGGCGGCGGGCGTCGTATACGCCAGGAGCGCCTGGGCAGTCAGGAAGCGATAAGAAAGGGGGAGTGGATAGAATGGAAGATACATGGCGCGAAAATCAGGAATATGCCCTGCGCCAGACGAGAATATGCTTTGTCGTGATGCGGCTTTTCCGGTGGCTGCTGGCACTTTTGACGATTGTATGCGTAGGGATGGGGATATGGTGGCTGCTGCGCGGAGAGACGCGCGCCCCGGCGGCTCTGGGCATGGCAGTCTGCGGCGCGGCTATGTGGATGCTGATAGGGGCGTTCATGAAACCGTATGCCCGGACTGCCGCTGAAATCGTGGCCGCGCTGAATACAGGGGGCCCTCCGGAAGGGGGATACAGCCCTCATACGGCGTGGATGGTAAACTGTTATATCAACATGCATCCGGCATTTTTCCTGCTCTTTGCCCTGCTTTGGCTGATCCTTGGGGCGGCCTGCCTGGGCGGGGGCGGATATCTGCTGGCTTCGGAGATAGGGTATCCGTCGCCCCACATACCGTCACTGGTGATGGGCGCCGGGCTGTTTACGCTGGGCGTGGCGCCGGCGGTGATGGGGCTGGTTTATATTGTTGAAGGACTTTCCGGACTTGGAAAGGGCCGCAGAAAACCGGATAAATGATCGCGCGCATTGGCTGGCATATATGAGGGAATGGGCTGCCGGCTTATATATGAGCGGAAAAGCGCAGTGGAGACGTGCGCAGGAATATAAGCCCATAAAGGAATGGATTATCCTTGCATTTTCCCTCTATCGCCTTGACTATGGGGCGCGCTCCCGGATGGCTTCTGGATGATGCTGACATACCATAACAGGAGGAAAACAGAATATGCTGAAAAGGATTATGCTGTTTTTGCTGGCAGCGTGCCTGCCGCTGGCGGCGCCGGCGCTGGCCGAGGGAGGAGAGCGGCCGCAGATCATCCTGATGGCCTGCTATCAGCAGGTGGGATGGGGCGTTTACGCAGATGCGGCGTTCCTGGATGAAGAGGGCGGAATTTGGCACTACGAAAACGAAATGGGGCTGCCCAGAGAAGACGCCGAACGGCTGGAACTGCTGGGTAAAACTGAAGACGTGGAGCACGTGGGGCAGTTGGACAAACGCAGGGTGGAGGAAATCCGGAGCCTGATCGCTGCCATACAGCCTGAAGAAGTGAAACGTGGTCCGGGACATATATTGGATTACGGTCTTGACACATACAGCGCCATCCGTTACGGAGACGGTGGAGAGGCGGAAATCATCTGCCTGGCGAAGTGGGGAGACTGGACCTATGAAAATACAGATATCAACGCCCGCGCGGTTTATCTGGCCCTGTTTACGGAAGTGCTGGGCAATGATCTGGACAGCGACGAATATGAATTTCTGTATCAGCCCACGCCGTTTGAGCGCATGTCTCTGACGGATTTCTGCGGCGTTGAAAAGAATATTTTTGAAGACGCGACGGTGGCGGTGCGGGAAAACGGCACGGAACGGACGCTCGAGGGCACGGAGGCGGAGGAAAAGCTGGCATGGCTTCAAAGCCTCGCGGTTACAGGCAAGCGCAGCGCCCTGAAACCTGAAGGCGGCGAAACAACGTACCTGCTGGTCACGCCGGAGGAGGCGGAGGCAGAATTTGTGTTCAGCGACAGTCTGCTGGCGCGGCCAGACGGCATGTATACGGTGGAAGCACTAAGCACGGAGGAACTTGAAAAGTTAGAGGACTTGAAAAATGCGCAGGATGCCATCGACAGGACGAGGGAAGGCATCAAAAAAAGAACGGAATGATGAAGCGCTGGACCGCTGCGCAGGAAACGCAGGCTTTGCCATCGAAAGGAACGGATTTGAAAGGGCCTCCTTTTCATGGTATAATCAGGGCAGGAAAAACGGCGTCCGGCCATGAGAAAAGGAGATAAAAGAGGTCATGCGATTCGAAGAGGCTCTTAACGGTTATATCCATCAAATAGGCATTACCGCAAAGGATCTGGCCGACGCCAGCGGCTTGTCCACGGCGGTTATCAGCCGCTACCGAAGCGGGGAGCGTACGCCCGCGCCGGATGGCGAACCGCTTCTCAATCTCTCCAAGGGGTTGGCTCGCCTTGCGCAGCGTAAAGGAATGGACGGATTTACACAGCCGGAGCTGCTTTCGGCCCTGCAAAAATCACTGAGATATGACGAAAAAGAGGGAAACCGGCTCGCAGTGAATTTCGATCTGCTCATCAATGTGCTTAACCTGCGTTCCAGCGATATGGCGCGGGCGCTGAATTTCGACCCCTCCTATCTGTCCCGTATCCGCACGGGACAGCGCACGCCCGCGAATTCCGCCGCGTTTGCGCAAGGTGTGGGTAATTTTGCGGCCCGCCGGTGCGCAGAGCCGTCTGAACGCGCTGCGCTTGCGCATCTGATGGGTGTGCAGCAAGGTGCGCTCAGCGAAGACGGCGCTTGCGCCTGCGAGGTGGCAAAGTGGCTGCTGAGCGGTGCGGCCAGCCAGAAAAACCCGATTATTTCCTTTTTGGAAAAGCTGGACAATTTTGACCTGAACGACTATATTCGCGCTATCCGCTTTGACGAATTGAAGGTGCCTACCGTTCCCTTCCAGCTTCCTACGACCAGGACATGCTATGGGCTGGAGAACTTCCGTCAGGCCACGCTGGATTTTCTCAAGGCCACGGCGCTTTCCCGGTCGCGTGAGCCGGTATTTATCTGCAGCGATATGCCAATTGAGGAACTGGCGCAGGATATGGAATTCTCCAAAAAATGGATGCTCGGACTGGCGGCAATCCTCAAAAAGGGACTGCGCCTGGATATGGTGCATGACCTCAACCGCCCCTTTGGCGAAATGATGCTGGGGCTGGAAAGCTGGATTCCGCTGTACATGACGGGACAGATTATGCCGTGGTATCTCCCCGGCAGACAGAACGCCGTTTACGGGCATCTGCTGTTCTGTTCCGGCGCGGTGGCGGTTGAGGGCGAATGCATCTCCGGGAATTTTGCTCATGGCCGCTACCTGTTTTCCAAATCCGGCAGCGATCTGGCATATTACAGACGGCGCGCCGAAGCCATTCTGAAAAAGGCGCAGCCACTGATGGATATCTACTGCGGGACGGCGGAAAACGTCTATGGCTCATTCCTTGCTGCGGAGGCGCTTAAGCCGGGGAAGCGCCGAAGTCTCCTGACCACCCTTCCGCCCCACACGCTTTCGGAGGAATGTCTATCGCGATTGCTGGAGAAAAACGGCGTTCCTGACAGCGATGGGCGGCGTATGCTGGAGGCCTGCGCGCAGATGAAAGGTTTTGTGGCGGCAATGCTCGACAACGGAAGCTACGAGGAAGAATTCCCCGTCCTGACGCAGAAAGAGTTTGGGCAGGAGAGCGTGTCGGTCGCGATGTCTGAGGTGTTTGCCGGGATGCCGGTTCACTACGACGAAGCAGACTATTGGGAACACCTGCGCCTCACACGCGCCTTCGCGCAGTCGCACCCCGGCTATACCGCCCGGGAAAATGGTCGTGGCGCATTCCGGAATATTCAGATATTCATCAGTGAAGGAAAGTGGGTAAGCATATCCAAGTGTAGAAAACCCACCATTCACTTTGTCATTCACCATCCGAAGCTGTGCGTGGCGATAGAAAATATGATTGTGCCCCTGAATGAGCAGGAGGCCGGCGAGAGCCGGAATCCCGACCGATGACAGCATTTTACAGGAGGAATCATCCATGAAGAAAAAGCGGACATGGACGGCGCTAATACTGATAGCAGCCCTGATACTGATATTCGCTGCGCCAGCGAACTGTGAGGCGGAGGACGCGCGCATTTTGCTCATGCGCTGCTACCAGCAAGACAGATCAGGCGTTTGTTCTGAAGCTGTCTTGCTAGATGAGGAGGGGTGCGTGTGGCAATATCAAAGCGACGACCCGCTGCCGGATACCGATGAAGAACGGCTGGCATTTCTGGCGGAGTGCCAGAACGTGACTCTTGTCAGGCGGCTTGATGTGAACCGCGTTCTTGAACTGGAAAGCCTGATTGCCGCTGCGGCCGAGCCACAGATGGAGGATCAAGCCTTTGGGATACGCGACTACGGCCTGGATACATACAGCGCCGTGCGCTATGGCTCGGATGGCATTGTGGAGATCATCCCGTTGGCAATCACAGGCAACCGGGTGGTGGAGAATCTGGAGCCTAACGCCTATGCGCTTTACATAGCTTGCTTTACAGAGGTCATGGGTTACGATTTGGAAGCAGAGTTTGATTGCCCGATCAAGCCCTTGAACATCCGCCGTACTCCGCTGGCCGAGTTTCTGGGGGTTGATGAAGGCGTGTTTGAGGGCGCGACGCTCACCGCAAGCCGTTTGGATTGCGAGGCTGGATACATCGACATTGAGATTGACGAAGAGGAAACTGGGGAAAAGATAGAGTGGTTGTCCGGGCTTGTGGTGACAGGCAAGCGCAACGCCCTGTGTGTGACGGGAAATACGGAGGTGTACACGCTTCATTCGCCCGAAGGCGCTTTTCTGGCGAGATTTGAATTTTACCAGGGATTGCTGGTAATGGATGACGGCATGTATGCGGTCGAGACGTGGGCGGAGTGATTTTAAAGATGACTGGCTGACAACTCCAATCTTGGAAGGATGCTCATGCCATATTTCAGCACATATTTGGGACACATCAGCCGGGAAGAAACTCGCTGCCATATATCTATCAGGCAGATGAGAGATAGGATGAAGAAGATTAGAAATCCGGCCCTGTTTGTTCCAGAGCCTCAATGCATGAGAAGCAGCCTCCTCCCGTTCGATGATTTCTGCCAATGTTCTTGGCTGATAGTCCATCCAAGGCATCATACAGCCGACGTTGATGAACTGCCCGCGGACATGATGTCTTTCCGTGCAGGCATTGCGAATCTCTTCGCGCCATCGAAGAAGGAAAGTATTTTCACGGGTATTATGAACATGCCCATGAAGCATATAGCAGTTTTCATCATAATCAGCCCTATGAAAAGGGATGAGGTAATGGCACATAATTACATGCTTGCCGCTGTCGGTGATTTCCTTTATAGGTGCGATATCCTGAAAATACCGTTTGGTGGTCTGACTGAATTCTCTGGGATCATGATTGCCGCGAATCAGAACTTTTCCGCCGTTGAGCCTTTCAAGAAAGGCTGGCCACTGTGACTCCTTTGCCTAAATGAAATCGCCCAGTACATAGACCGTATCCTGCTTGGTAACCATGCTGTTCCAGCTGCGGATAAGTGATTCATTCATTTCATCAACATCAGCAAATGGTCGATTGTCAAAGCGGATTGCATTGGCATGACCCAGATGAAGATCAGCAATATAGTAGTTCATACATTTTCACCATAAGCAGTTCTGCATCGACCTCAACGGTCATGGTATCGGTAGCGCGTGCAAGATAATCACGGAGGATATCATGGATGCTTTCAGTTGCGGTTCTATTGTCCCTGATGAAAAAGTCAGGCGTCTTTAGCGCCGTCAGCATTTGAGCAATCTTTTCCGGTACCACTCTTGGCCTCCCTTCTGGCCCTCCTCAGAGCCTTCTGCTCCTCGCGCCATGCAGCCGCAGCTTCTTCAATTTCACGCATGGTCTTTTCGTAATCACCGCTCAGGCAAGCATGGGTCTCGATGGACATGATCGCGCAGTTTCGCTTGCCGCGGCGAGTGAAGAAAATGACATGCCCGGGCGTTTTCAAATAGGCCCACACTGCGGATGGCTTTCTGCGGAATTCAGTCACGCTTACATCTTTTGTTACGATCAGAAAATCCAATTTCCCGGGCTGATGAACAATTTCACTCATGTGAATTTTCACCTCTCTGCTGTATGTATTCATCCTTGGCGATGAGAATCTCATCAATCGGAACTTGCAGCATTTCTGTAAGAATGAACAGGTTATCGATTGAGGGAAGGTTCTTGCCTGCAATCCAGAAATATACCGGGCGCCGCTCTGCAAAGCCCAAGCGCTGCTGAACGTCCTTTGCTGTCAGTCCGCGTTCAGCCAGAAGCCGCTCGATGTTCTTTCCGGTTTTCACCAGATCAATTACTCTGCACATATATTATGCCACCTTCCGGCGCTCTTGTCATTGTAGCCGTACTACCATGAAACCCGTTATGGGCATAGGAAAGTCAGCCCTATGAAAATGCACCCAAAATGAAAAATAGGCACCCTGCGCAGGGTACCTACATTGTGGAGTAATCTGTAAATCCTCGCAACCTCCGTACGGATGTAATCCGAAAATTTCTTCTTTCGGCCCCGGGCCATCGTTCTTTCGCTGATAACAGCAAAACGAAAGCTGTGGGTGCACCAAATTCTTCGAGTTTTGCACCCACTTTGCACCCAACTGCACCAAATTCCAAACGAAAGCTCGACTAAAAAACGAAAGCCCCGAATTGTATTGTTTTCGCGGTCATTCCGCACCAAAGGACACCGATATTGATACAATGTCGGTGTCCTTTCTTTTTGCAGATTTTGGGCGTAGATTATGCAAATACGACTCGATTGATCCGATAATCAGCCCAATTTAGGTTTGATTATGCAAGATTGTTTGAGCTTGCATTAAAAACCTACTCTATCCCTTCGCCCCTTCCGGGTGGCAGGCAGCACTTTAAATTACGCGAACGCCATTTTCTCAGTAAAAAATGAATACCCCTGGCAAATCGTAACACGGTGTACGCTTTTAATCGTTACATGGTGTTGCGATTTAATTATATGGTACAAAAGCCGCCGGCATTCGTTGCTGAGTATATAAACTGAATTTAGACTATCCGGATGAATTGAGTAATCTATTCTTCTTTGATAGATTCAGAGATTTTGATTGTTACTGTGCATCGGTTGTTTTCGATGAATTCGATTTTCATCCACTGTCATTGGACAGACGTGGTGTTTTCTATTTTTCATGCTGTGATTTAACGATACTCTTGCTCTGGGTCGCTTTTTTGCATCCAGCTTCGAATTTCAGGTGCACGGTTTCAAAAAGCAAATTTCAGAGACGGGTGTGCGGACAGAAAGTAGGACAAGTCATACGGCGCAACCAAGGCGCTGTCTATATTCTATAGGGCTGAGTCCGCCTAATGACAGCTTGATGCGTTTGCAGTTATACCAATTGATAGAGTCATCAAGTTCTTGGGCAAAATCGTCTGGTGAGCCTCCTATCCATGAGTGCCATAAAACATTTCGTTTTTCAATAGAAGCCTTCACAGGCTGCATTATCAGGAGAACACCCCTTTTTAGACATGGATCGAGTAAGTCCAGCTTCTCTCATTCGTTGAATCCAACCGGGCCATCGGTAATGGCATCCACTATCTGAATGTACCGTCGGATAACAGCCATCCGGCATCTCGGCAATCACCCCATCCAACATCGTGTTGACCAGATCAGCATTGGGACGGGGGCCACTCCTCCAACCTATAACCATCCCATCAAAGCAATCGATCATTGCGCAGAGATATAGCTTGCCATCGGGAAGCGCAAACTCCGTAATATCGGTCAGTAACTTTTCATATGGTTGTTTTGCATGAAAATCGCGTGAAATAATGTTATCCACTTTCGGGGTAATTTCTCCTAAGTATGAGCTATATTTTGCCCGTTTGGGTACCAAAGCAGCCAATCCCTCTTCCTTCATCATGTGACGGATTCCTTTTTCAGAGAGTGTTATACCTTTTCGCTTTAGCGCCAGATGAATTCGGCGATAGCCATATACTCCTCTGTTTTCGTGGAAAACTGATTATGATCTGCCCACAAAAGGGAATATTTTTATCCGGCCATAACAGCTTTCTGGTAGTAGTAGCTGCTTCTGGCCATATGAAAGTAAGTCAAAAGCATTGGCAGTGAATATTTCTCCCTCAAGGCGCCGATGATGACTGCCTTTTCACGGTTTTTGAGTGCTGTCAGATCGACGCCTGGGTCTTTTTTGAATACTGCGAGGGTCTCCTTCAATACATCCACTTCAACTGTAAATGCCGAACCTGTTCTTGAAGTGCCAGCATCTCCTCAGATGGGGGCCTTGGAGCATCCGGAGGCAACGGTTTTCTTGGAATACTTTTCCTCTTTGCCATAAGGCCAACCATCCCGTAGTTCAAGTATTTTCTTCGCCATGTATATATGCTCATACGGCTGTATCCGATTTCTCTCGATACATATTCTACATCCTCGCCCAGCTCAAAGCAACGGCGTAGTACCTCATATTTGAATTCAGCTGATGGATGCCTTGGATGATCCGGCGTGTTGCATTTATGATCGCTTTTTTCGGGAATCTCTGCCGCATGACCATGCCTATTCTCCAGACCGGCATTTCGGCGTTCATACCAATGGGAAAGAGTGGAGTTGCTCGGATATCCCAACCGTCGGACCACTGCATGCACAGATCCCAACCGTTCATACGCTTTCAGCGCTATTTCTTCCTGTTCTTTCGTATACATTCAGTCGTCTCCTTGTTCTCGGAGTCCAACTTTCTGTCCCCACCCCCGTCTCAGCGAGGCGGCGGTGTCCCTTTTTTCTTCATTTCGATTCCATAGTTTTGCCCTCTTCCCTTTCCATTTTTACAATTGACTTTTCTGTCCGTCGATTCGGGTATGGGGGCAAGCTGTCCTTAGGTGGACTCAGCCCTATAGAATATAGACAGCGCCTTGGATGCGCCGTATGACTTGTCCAACTTTCTATCCGCCCCCAACTTAAAATCATGTTCACCTTGGACAATCTTAATCCATCGAACAGGCCTTGCCTGACAGCTTGAGTGAGTATGCCTTTTGTGATGATTGTAGACAAACCAGTCCTGCATTGCACGGCATTGCATTAGCTCCACAGGCGGTCATTGGCATATTCGGTATCCCATTCTTCCGTTGAAACCCAAATTGGTTTGGAATGGGGAAGGCGATGCGCCTCCAAGACCTCGTCGTTCAAAGTATCAAAGCCGAGTCCTGGCTTATCCGGCGGTGTAATCATACCCTGCTGGATGACGGGGGCGGGACCGCCCACAATGATGTCGTTCCACCACGGATCATCCGGCGCGTTGAATTCCATGGCAATCATGTTTTCGGTCGCGACTCCGGCATGTGCCGTAGCAAGAGCAGCCACCGGGGTCTCGCACATGTGACAAATCATGGCGACATGGTGTTCCTGAGCCATATCTCCGATACGCTGCAGCTCGAATATACCGCCGCATGAGCACGTCCGGATGAATTATCGGTACGGCGCGCTCACGGCAAAGAGGATAAAATCCTTCTTTCAGGTACAGATCCTCTCCTGTGGCCATCGGTGTGCAGGTCATGCCGGACAGCCGCTTGTACTCTTCGACAAATGTACAGGGAAGGGGATCTTCGACCCAGGCAAGATTGTATTTTTCCAGACGCCTGAGAAGGCGCGCGACATCCTCAAGGTTGATGTGGCCGAGATGATCAATGGCTAACGGCACCTGATAACCGATCACATCTCGCAGTGCTGCGAGCTCTTCTTCGAAACGGTCCAATCCATGCTCGGTGATGCGTGTCATCGTGTATGGATGCTGGCGGTTAAACAACTCGTACATTCGATTGCGCTCCCACAGGCTGCCTCGTTCATCTGCACTGTAATTTGCATCGGTATAAAGCATGTGGCGCTTGCGGGCTTGCACAAGCTCTTCGACAAATCCAGGAATTCCCGACAATATCGGCTCATCAGGGTAAAGCATCTGGACGTTTTCCACACCCAGAATGCATTTGACCATGGTAAAGCCTTCATCAATATGTCGCCTCAGTTCAAGGCCCATTCCATGACCATTCATCGGCTGTCTGGGATGCCGCCCCAGATCACAGTATACGCGCACTGCATCGCGGTACTTGCCGCCCAACATCTGATAGACCGGCACGCCATATGCCTTGCCAGCCAAGTCACACAAAGCCATTTCTACGCCGCTTACGCCACCGCCCTGTCGCCCGGGGCCGCCGAATTGGCGGATTCGTCTGAATAACCGCTGCACGTTGCAAGGGTTTTCCCCAAGGATCCGGCTTTTGAGCATCGCGGCGTATGTTCTGCTACCGAAATCACGCACTTCTCCGAAGCCACTGATACCCTGATTGGTGTCTATACGGACCAGAATACAGTGCATCGGGGCCTGGTAAAGCTCTGCAAAACGCATATCCGTAATTCGCAGTTGCGAAGGGGAAGATTCAGTACGTACATTTTGAAGGAGATGATCCATGCCATTTCGCCCCTTTTAACGATTATTCCTTGACCGCACCCGCAGTAAGGCCGGCGATAAAGTACTTCTGCATAAAAACATAAATGATCAGAATGGGAAGGCTGGCTGTGAAGCATGCAGCCATTAGATCATTATACTGTATGCGGTAGTATCCGTTGAGCTGGCCGATACCGACCGGAAGCGTCTTAAGCGTTTCGCGGTTGATGAGGATGGAGGCGAACATGAACTCGTTCCAGCTTTGGATCATTGCGTAGATTGCGGTTGCGGCAATACCCGGCAGGGCCAGTGGACAGATGATGCGAAGCATGGTGCTTATCCGGCCGCAGCCATCAATCATTGCCGATTCATCCAGACTTGTTGGTATGCTTTCCATGTAACCTTTCATCATCCATGTACAGAAGGGGATCGTGTGCGACACATAAACCAGGATCATGCCTGTATACGTATCGTTGAGTCCCACTGTTTTCATCAGCTTGTAGAAGGGAATCAGCAGCATGATAGAAGGGAACATCTGGGTCATGAGCAGAAAGGTTAGAAAAGCTCCGTGCCCCCGAAACCGAAATCGTGTGATACCATAACCGGCGAGCACGGCAAAGACAATCGCAAAGGCTACTGTAACAGATGTGATAAGAATACTGCTTTTATAGTAATCCGCAAAGGGATAATCACGGAAAATGCGAACATACGCCTCTGCGGTAAAATCCTGGGGAATCCAGGTCACCTTTCCGTTCATCACTTCCGGCGTAGACTTAAAAGAGGTGGAGATCATCCATAACACCGGCAGCAGGATCAGCAGCGATGCAAAAACCAATGTGCAGTATTTGCCCATCAGAGAGTATTTAGCCCTTTTTTTCACGGAGCACCCTCCTTTGAATCATGCTGATAATCACGCAGATGACGAATACCAGAACGCTTCTGGCGGCAGCTTGGCCATATTGAAAATACTCGAACGCTGTTTTATAGATATCAATGCTCACAAGATTCGTGGCGTTTTCAGGCCCTCCTGCGGTGGTCATCCATACGAGGGTAAAATGTTTGAACCACCACAGCGTATCCAGAATGAGCGCTGAAAGCAGAACCGGTTTGAGCGATGGAAGATAAATATGGAGGATGGACTGCAACTTGTTGGCGCCGTCTATGACCCCTGCCTCAAGGATATCGCTGGAAATCGTCTGCAGACCAGCCGAAACCAGAAGCATAATCAGCGGAAAGCCCTTCCAGACGGAAATAAAGACAACGATGGGAAATGCAGTCTGAGGATTGCTTAGCCACGCGACCGGCTCGCTGATCCAGCCCCATTGAAGAAGATAAAAGTTTATAAGGCCATAAACGGGATTAAAAATCCATTTCCATACAAGACCGATACTGACCTCGGGGATGACCCACGGAAGGACCAGGATGGCGCGGAAGGCCATTCGTCCTTTGAAAGGCTTATTGAGCAATCCTGCCAACCCGCCACCCACAAGGAAATGGCCTGCAACGACAAAACAGGTGAATTTCAACGAGGTGAGCAGCGAGGAAAAAAAGTCCGGCTTGGTAAAGAGCTCGCCATAGTATTTCAACCCCACAAAGGTATTGCGGTTTACGAGATTGGTGTTGAACAGACTCGTGTAAAAGCCGTTGAGCATGGGGTAGATGACCAACAGAACCAAGGCTAGGAAGGAGGGAAGGATAAATAAGACGCCCGACAACCGGTCCTTCTGCGCGGCTGTAAGTCCAGCGGAAACATGTGTTCTTTTCATTGTTTCTCTCCTTCAACGTTGAAAATCTACCTTTGTGCGCCTGGCGGGAGGCGGCACTTGCCGCCTCCCCGCCTGTCCCCGTCTGCGAATGCATCCGGAGACGTCATTCATAGGAAGCAATGAGCTCCTCCATCTCCTGCCGCGCCTGTTCGGAAGCGGTATCCACATCCATGGAGCCCGTGATCAACGCCTGATAGACGCTGCCGATGATCTCGTAGGTCTGAGCAATCCCCAGGAACTGAGGCCAAGGATAGGCATATTCGATACCGTCTACAAAGCCTTTCATATCAGCTTCCTGAAGAACAGGATTGTCGTAGTATTCCGTGCGCACAGGCACACGATAGCATTCCTCCGTCCACTTGAGGGCGTTGGTTTCCTCAAGGTAGAACTTCAGATAATCAATGCAGATATCCTTGTGTTCACTACCGTTGTAAATGGAGTAGCCAAGCGTACCCAGACGGGAGGTATGCTGTGTCTCCATGGGAATAGGGCAGGAGGCGAGCTTGCCCTTAAGATCGGGATTCTGAGCATAAATGGTACCCAGAGCATTGGAGCCGGTGATCATCATGGCCGCTTTTCCGGCGACGAGGAGGTTTGCCGCCTCAGAGTAGCTGGTTTCGATGGTGCCAGGCTGAGCAATCTGATATTTCACATCCAGATCGGCGTACATCTGAACACACGCCTTAAAGGCATCGTTGCCGACATCGGTCTGCCACTTACCATTTTCGTCCAGATAGACCTCGCGGCATCCAAAACTACGCAGAATCGGAAGGAAACGAGTGCCGGCAGAGGAGTCCTTGGTAGCGATCATCGCAAATCCGTAGCGGTCGATGACTCCGTCGCCGTCCGTATCCTTGGTCAGCGCCTGACCGCAGGCAATAAATTCGTCCCACGTTGTAGGCGGGGTTAGCCCCTCTTCTTCAAACCAGTCTGCTCGATAAAGAAGTGCCATGGGCATCGACTGCGTGGGCATAAAAAGCAACTCGCCGTTATAAGAAGCTTCTTCGCGCATCTGAGGCTGTAGGCCGTCGAGGTATTCGGCATCGAACAGCGTATTGAGGTCCTCGCACAGGGCCAGGTCAACGGTGGTGGGCAGATTATTGGAAGAATTCTGGAACATGTCCGCCATATCACCAGCGGTGCCCATGGCAGTCAGCTTTTTGATGTACTCATTGGAATTAACAGCAATATATTCAAAGGTGACGTTGGGATGCAGCGCCGTATAGGCGTCGGAGATAGACTTTTCCAGTGGCCCTTCGGGATTTTCCGTCTGCTGGGAAGAAAGGATGCGGATAACAACAGGCTCCTCGGCCTCGGCAAAGGTGAACAAAGACATTATGAGTACTAAAGCAAGCGTGATTCCCATCAACTTTTTTAACATTTCAGCAGGCTCCTTTTTATTATTTTTGATAAATATCTGACGTAACAAACGCCGCTATTCTTTCATAATACGTCACATCCTTCATAAATAAGATAAGAGTTGATAGATGTTGCAGACCAGTGATAATTTTAATTTTTGGAATCTGATTCTATTATAAGGGGTTTAATGGGGCTTGTCAAGCCCCAATGCAAATGATTTTACTTTTTCGGATGACAAAAGAAAAAGCCGTGCAAAAGCCGGCTTTACAGAACAAAAATACAGTGCCGCTCTTATTCCTCCTCGACCCTATAACCCAGGGCAGCGGAGATTTCCGATGCACTTTCAATAACATAGTCTTTGATACGATTGATCTCGTAATAACTTAATCGGTTTGCCCGGCTGGAAATTTCCACTGCTGCAACGACTTTTCCGTCATAATCAAGAATGGGAGCGGCAATGCTGCGCATGCCCAGCTCATTCTCCTCGTCATCAACGGCAAAGCCGTCTGCGCGCACGTGATCAAGCATAATCATGAACTGGGTCCTGTCGGTAATGGTATTGTCTGTGCGAGGAAGCAGGCCGCGCGTTGTCAGGAACTTTTCCAGCATCTCGTCCGAATACCCCAGCAGCAGTATTTTTCCAGACGCTGTGGAATGCATGGAAACCGTACGGCCTACCCGTTCCGTTGCAGTCCGGACATGTCCGTCCGGACTGTTGGCGAAATCCAGGCAAACCGCTGTCATATTTTCTTCGGCATAAATAAAAGCGGCTTCCTTGCTCTTTTGCGCCAGAGCATAGAGATAAGGCTTGCAAATATCCCTGATGTTGAACTGCGCGCGCAAAGCGTCGCCGATTTTGCAAAAGCGCAGCGTCAGCTGATATTTGAGCGTTTCGCTGTTCTGTGTTGCATACCCTGCCGTGACCAAGGCCGAGACAAACCGGGAAACCGTGCTTTGCGGCATTGAGACAGCGTGCGCAATTTCCTGCAAACGCAGAGGCCGCCTTGCCAATGCCATCATCTCTACGATTTTTAACAGCTTGATCGCCGAAAAATTGCTGCACGTAGGGCTTTGGGGGTTAGAAGTAGCGATAGTAACACCTTCTCCATGCCTATATTCCCACCCAATACTAACTGAATTTTGAAAAAAAAACAAGTCATATCGATCGAAATGCTAATTCCAGAGCAGCCGATTAAGACAGAAAGAATGTTTTATGAACGATTGACAAGAAGAAAAGCATGCGATATAATAAAATTCGATTTTAATGATTGGAATCAAAAAACTTTGATCTCAAATTTGAAAGCCCGATTGGCAGAAAGCGATGGTATGGTATGCTTCACTTTGATAATCGTGAGGAAATTCTGGCTTTGACTGCGCAGTGGCAGGGAGAACGCTTTGCAGACGGCCGTCCCAAGGTGCCGGAGCATCATCTTCAAGCACTGCGCACCATGACAATGGAAGAGGTATGGCGGCATGTTTATTCAAACGGCTATGAGTTTCAGTTTCAAGGCGGCATGAGCCTGCTCCATGGCGGCATGAAACTGGTCGGGCGGGCGGTAACATGCAATTTCTGCCCGGCGCGTCCCGACCTGGATGCGATGGCCCGTAGCATTGGAGCTGCAGAGGGGCGCCGGGGCGTTTACAATCAATGGGTTATTGATACGCTGGAAGAACATGACGTTGTGGTTGCCAACATGTTCGACAAGATCTACAAAGGGACCTTTCTGGGAGGCAATCTTACCACCGCGATCGCCCAGAAAACGCGCGATGGAGGAGCCGTGATTTGGGGCGGCATACGCGATATTGAGCAGATGCGCGCCATTACAGGGGTTCAGGTCTACTATCGTGGCATCGACCCCACGCCGATTCGCGACTTTGTTATGACGGGATTCAACACCCCGACTACGATTGGACAGGCCATCTGCCTGCCGGGTGATGTTGTTTTGGGGAATGATAGCGGCGTGTTGTTCGTACCCAGCCATCTTGTGGCTGGCGCGGTATTGGGAGCGGCACACGTCAAAGATATTTTCGGCTTTGAAATGCTGACCAACGGTATCTTTACCACGGCCCAAATTGATCTGGCCGTATGGCCTGTAGAAATGCTTGATAGAATGATGCGCTTTATCGCAGAGGATGACCGCTGCGTCAACTACAGGGATTTGGACTGGACTGAAGAGTATGAAAGGGCGCGAAAGGAAAGCGGCAGCACCGAAAGCGCTCTGTAAAACCGGAAAAAAGCCTGCTATGCGCAACGAAAGGGGATTTGGAGACATGAGAGCGATTGTTATAGGAGGATGTGGACATATTGGGACCTATCTGGTCCCTCGTTTGGTGGAGGATGGGTATGAGGTTCTCAGCATCACCCGGGGAAAAAGCGAACCTTACAAGACAAGCGGCATGTGGAAATGGGTTGAGCAGGTCATAATGGACCGTGAGGAAGAGGAGAAAAACAACACCTATGGCAAGAAACTCGCCAGCCTCAAGCCGGACATTGTTGTCGACCTGCTGACTTATCAGCCCGATAATCTGTCCCGGATTGTGGAATGCCTGGACGGGGTTGTAAGCCACTATGTATTCTGTTCCTCCATATGGGCGCATGGCGCTGCCAGCGTCGTGCCCGCACCCGAGGAGCTTCCCAGAAAGCCTTTCGGAGATTATGGAATAGGGAAGGCGGGGTGCGAGGCGTATCTGCATGAAGCGTATCGCAAAAACCGTTTCCCCGAAACGGTAGTCATGCCCGGACATATCACGGGTCCGGGCTGGAATTTCATCAATCCGTGCGGGAATCTTGACCCGATGGTGTTCCAGCGGATCGGACGCGGTCAAAAAATCTGGCTGCCAAATTTCGGAATGGAAACGCTACATAATGTCCATGCCGACGATGTGGCGCAGGTATTTGCAAACGCCATTCGCTACCGAAACCGGGCGCTGGGGGAGAGCTTTCATGCGGCTGCACCGGCAGCGGTTACAATGCGGGGCATCGCTGAGAAGATGTACATGTGGTTCGGCCGCACACCCGATATCGAATACCTTCCATGGAAAGAGTGGTGCGAGAGGACGGCGGATAAGGGCTTTATCTCAAGCACGGAAAACCACGTGCGTCACAGCGATAATTACAGCATCGAAAAGGCTCGTACACTTCTGAATTATCAGCCGCGCTATACCATTTTCCAGGCCATGTGTGAGGGCGTGGAATCCATGCTGGCTCGCGGCGTGATCTCTATCTGACAACCTGGAATATTTAAGGAGGGAGCTTCTATATGAAGAAATGCTATAACGGGTTTCAACAGTTTGTGGACGAAAGCCTTGAGGGAATCCTTATGGCTTACCCTTCGTTTTACAGGATGGGTAACGGCGACCGGCGCGCTATTCTCCACCCCACAGAGAAAAGGAAGGTAAGGATTGTTACGGGTGGCGGATATGGACATCTTCCCGTGTTTTTGGGATATGTGGGAGAGGGGCTGTGCGATGCTGTTGCGGTGGGAAATGTATTTACGTCTCCATCCTGTGAAGCGATCCTGAACGCTGTGCGTGGACTGGAACCAGAGGAGGGCGTCCTCTTCCTTTTTGGCAACTACTTCGGCGACAGCATGAATTTTGAAATGGCAGGCGAAACCCTCGCGCAGGAGAACATTGCCTCCCGAATTGTGAAGATGGCTGATGATATCGCCAGCGCGCCCCGCAGCGACTATCAAAGCCGGCGTGGCATCGCAGGCATTGCCTTCGCTTACAAGATTGCCGGAGCATGCGCCGCGGCGGGGCATAATCTGGATGAGGTTGCGAGCATAGCTGAAGATACGGTAGCGAATACCGCCTCCTTTGGTGTAGCCTTTTCCTCCTGCATACTGCCCGGACAGGAGAAGCCGGTATTTGACATCGCTGAGGGAGAGATGGAAATCGGCATGGGCATACATGGGGAACCAGGCGTAGATCATGGCCCTATGCAGGCGAGCGCCGAAATCGCGCACAAGCTGGGGAATGCTGTGACGGAGGATCTTTCACTGCAGCCGGGAGAGAGAATCGCAGTATTGGTCAATGGCTTGGGCGCTACCAGCCGCGAAGAATTATTTATCTTTTATCGGGATGTGCGGCGTGTCCTGGATGGACTGGGTCTGATTACGGCCTCATCCTATGTGGGCGAATTTGCCACATCGCTTGAAATGTCCGGCATTTCGCTTTCGATCCTGAGATTGAATCAGGAGCGTGAGATGTATCTCAATGCCGCCTGTTATACGCCTTTTATCAGCTTTTAAGCCATTTGCAGAAAGGAAAGCAAACGATGGAATATAGAGAATTGGGACGAACCGGTATTCAGGTTTCCGTGATTACGCATGGGTGCATGGAGCTGGGGGGGAGCTCTAACCCCAATGTATACTGGGATGTTCGAGATGAACGCCTCAATATCGACCTGCTTCATACCGCTCTGGACAACGGCGTAACGACATTCGATACGGCGGAAAGCTATGGTAATGGCCGGTCGGAAGAGATCGTAGGCAAAGCATTGAAAGGAATTCGCAAGGACTGCGTAATCGCTACAAAAGTGGCGAAAACGCATTTGCATGCCAGCGATGTTGTCACTGCATTGGAGGGCAGCTTGCGCCGCCTCCAGACGGACTATGTTGATTTGTACTACATTCATTGGCCCAATCCGGACATTCCGCTGGAGGAAACCATGACCGCGTTGGAAGCATTGCGCAGAGCGGGGAAGATTCGCGCCATAGGCGTTTCCAATTTCTCTGCTGAGCAGCTTCGCCAAGCGATGCAGTGTGCTACCATTGACGCATACCAGCCGGAATACAATCTTCTTTCTCGAGGAATTGAGGATGAGGTCATGCCCATATGCGTTGAGCATCATATCAGCATCCTGAGCTACAACTCGTTGGCAAAGGGGCTACTTTCCGGAGCGTTCCACAAGAACGGTGCTGTGCTTCAGCCCGAGGATTTTCGCATAGGAAAACCGCTCTTCCAAAAGGAAAACCTGCTGATCGAACGGGAGTTGATTTCATGCCTGAAGGAGATTGCCGAAGCTCATGGCGTATCTGCATCCCAGGTGGCGATCCGCTGGATCATGGAACAGCCTGCCATGACCTCGGCTATTATTGGTACGCAGAATAAAAAGCACTTTCTGGACAACATTCAGGCGCATGCCCTTACGCTTTCCGCCGAGGAGCTCAGTACGATCCGCAGCATTAGCGACAAGGTCACCGCTGCCCTGCAAGGAGTATAAAACATGGAATATTCGATAGATCTGGTGCGAAAGTGCATCTGTTCTCTTGGTCAAGCGCTGGTTTCCCTTGAAAAGGAACTGACGGAGCTGGACAGCAAGTTGGGAGATGGAGATCTGGGGCTGTCAATGGCGCGGGGCGGTGAGGCGCTGTGCCGTACGGCTGAAAACAGCCAGGCGGAAGCCCTTGATGACCTGTTCTTTGAATGTGCGTCTGCGTTCAACCAGGCGGCTCCATCGACCTTGGGAACGCTCCTGAGTATGGGCCTGCGTGCGGCGGGGAAGCGTCTGACGGGTTGCACGTGTATGAATGAAATGCAGATCGTGAAGCTGCCACGCATCATGGCGGATGAGATCGCCGCTAGAGGAAAGGCGCGGATAGGTGACAAGACCATTTTGGATGCGCTGCTGCCTTATGCAGAAAGGCTGGAGGCGGAGTATCAGGAGCATGGGGACCTTGCACGCGCCGCAGCGGCGGCCAGCACGTCTGCAGTGAACGGAGCACAAGGTACGGCGGGCATGTCTGCCCGCATTGGGCGTGCCAGATGGCTGGGAGATCGAAACAGCGATTATCCTGATGGCGGCGCCGTGTTGTGCAGCCGCATTGCGGAATTCTTTGCCGGAATTGACCTAGAGAAATAAAAATGGCACATGCTTTCAATTAGACATAGAAGCATTCTATAAAAAATCAGGCCGTTAGAGGGAGACATACCAGCCCTCAACGGCCTGATTTAGATCGATAACAAAATACGGACAAGCATGAGACGAGTACATAAGGTCTCCCGGCACACTGCTGGAAGACGTAAACAGCAGCATCGTTTGCAAACGTAGTAAGCCTTTGACGGGCTGGGAAAACGCATCGTTTCGGGCATGGAAGCCCTCGTGGCCCAACTACGCGTTAGCACCATGCAAGGGCCCTGCCTACTTACCAGCTTTCCAAATGAATTTTTTCATTTTTAAAACGGTCTGTGGGCTGTTGTATGGTTTCTGCCGGATAGCCAAGAGCAATGATACTCAGAGGCACCACATTTTGTGGAAGGCAGAGAAGATCGACGATGTTCTCCATCCGGTATTTGCATGGATAGACACCGAGCCAGACGCTTCCAAGCCCGAGCTCACAAGCTTGAAGCATAATGTTCTGTCCCGCCAGTGCGCAGTCAAGCACCCAATACTGGGCAGAATACTTTTGACGGGAAAGGTTACCGCATACCGCTATGGCTACGTTGCAGGAAAGAAGCGCCTTAGCATGTGGATGGACATTACAAAGGCTTTCCAGCATCTTTTTGGATCTGATCACAACAAATTCCCATGGCTGCTCATTTCCTGCGCTAGGCGCATACATGGCAGCCTTAAGAAGCAGGCCTACCATATCATCGGAAACCATCTTGCTTTGAAAGCAGCGTATGCTTCTACGTTCAAATATGCTGTTCATATGATTCTCCTTACCAGCAGGCTAATATAAACATATTGTAGTTTTTTCATTAAATCTAGTATATTATATCATTCATATGGGACCTCGGTCAAGATGCATGAATGCAGCCGCGGAACGGAGAGTTGTAGAGCTACAATACATATTGGACAGCGATGGGAAAAAGGATGAGACTTGAGCGCCCATCTGGTATAGTTGAGTTGCGACAACAACTAAGGAAGGAGCTCAAGCCTCATGAACAGTATAACACAGGAC